>ENA-ORMR01000687-ORMR01000687.1-human-gut-metagenome-genome-assembly--contig:-NODE-687-length-31274-cov-7.352061_pt1 | contig 31274 bp, 36 predicted proteins | sample MGYA00242107_ERZ509003 | MGnify/ENA primary metagenome ERZ509003 (study PRJEB26280, sample SAMEA2338699) | human gut metagenome | biome: human gut; feature: human-associated habitat; material: faeces...
TACCTAATGTGATTAATACTTCTGCCAAAGTAAAACCGAATCTTTTTGTCATAATCTTTTCACCTTTCTTTTTAAATGAAGCTATGATCTTCTAATATCTTTTTGTTACTCTCTACGGATTATAATATCAATATTCTTAAATTGTGTCAAGTATATGTATGATTTATATTTTTTGCAGAACAAAAATTCTGAATTCAGCAGGTTTTAATTCTTCAAATGTCAGTTCTGTAAGCTGATCAGTGAAGTGTTTCGGACTGTATTTGCTGTCAGTAAAAATATATTCTGATATGGCTCTAAAATCACCCGGCAATTTAATAATCTTATTATTAACAGGATTACCTTTTTTAACCTCTGAATAGCATGAACCGTCTTCATTGTGTATGGTAACAAATTCTGTCGGATAATTATAGTTTGATACAATAAGAAAAGCTTTTTTCAGCGGCTCTTTTGAAATAAGCCATGCTGCAAAACCGTCTTCTTCCTGAATTAGAATTTGCGCTTCTCCGTCTGTAATTATCGGTTGTGATTTGACAAACCTGTCAAGAGCATCAAATTTTGCATAAAATTCATAATGTTTTTCTCGCGGCATGGACATTTCTTCTCCGATAACGCTTTCTATTCCGTTTTTGGTAAAGCTTTCATCGCCGTCAACGTATAAAACCGGTCTTTGCGCATATTTTCCTCCAGGCAGAAGTTTGTATTTAGCCCATTTAAACAGTGCACCGTTCTCGCTTAGCTGACCTGGATACTGGTTTATGCAGCGAAATTCGCCGTCCTGATTATTATATGTTTTTAATATAGACAGGCGCTTGCCGTCCTTATAATTAACATTGTAATTTGTAAGGTTCTGGTTATCTTCAGTTATTCTTTCAGGAGTTTTATCCTGTTGTGAAATAATGTCATTACCCCACAGCAGGTCAAAGTTCATGTCATGATGGTATTCTTTTAGATAATTATCCCACAGCATGTATTCTGCCAGAGTGCCGAAATAAGGGATTTTTTTCTTTAATGCTGTATTAAGCTGGTTAAGTACAGTTCTTGGCGCTCTGTAACTTATAGGTACCCCGTCTTTTTCAGAAACCGCATCTACAATATGGTCTATATGATCTACCCTGTATCCGTCAAAGTTATACTCTTCCTGGAGTTTTAGCATAAAGTCTACAAAGTAGTCTATTACAGGTTTGTTGTAAGTACCATCTTCCAGATATACAAAATAGTATGGTGTCTGGCAGTCAAGATTTGCAAAATTGGTTACATCTTCTCCTTTGTAATCGTAATGCTTAAATACCGGATAACCGCCGCATTCGCTCATCTTGTCATAAACAGGTATGCCTGCAGAGCACCATGCTCCTCCCGGTGCCGGCCATAGACCTTCTTTTATCAGTTCCTGTATTATGTCTATCTGTTTTACAATGTCGTTTTCTTCAAGCTTGCTGTTAGGCTTTGTGCCGTTAACTTTTGCTACAATATCTCTTACTCTTTTCTGGATTTTAAGCTGGCTTGCTTTTGTGAGCATAGTATTGCAGAGTTCTTTTTTAAGGTTATCCATCTCTTTGTCAAACAGGTCAAAAATAGCCTGATACTGTTCGCTCAATGTTCCGGCAGACCCTTCCTGAGCCTGCTTATAGATACTTTTTACGACATCTATATCTTCTGTATCATAATCTTTTTGAAGTTTTTCGGCAGTAACTTCAACTTTTGCAGCAAGCTGATTTTGTAATTCTGTAATATCATACCATCTTGCTATTTGCGGATTTGCGAGTACTGCTTTTGAAAACCTTCCTGTCTGCGGAAGTATATCGTAAATTACAGGATGCCCTGCAAGCTGGGCAAGTTCTATAAATATTTTAACCTGCGCTTTTGCATCCATTCCGGTAAGCTCTTCAAGTTCTTTATCAAGAAGGGCATGGCTTACCTCTGAACTTTTTGGCAGATAGGCACATCCAAATTCTCTGGGATGAAATGGTATTAAATATATTGTTGTGTTAAATATATTATTGTTTAAATCACCGGTAGGAAGTATGAGAAGCTGCCTTAGCCAGTCCATAAACCTGCCCGGTTCTTTTGTTTTATTACCATCTCCGAGCCCTGCGAGATTTATAAGCTTTATATTATGCCCTTCCCGTTTTATCCAGTCTGCATTTTGAACGTTATTTCGTGCAAGAGGGCTTATTTCATTATTTGAAAATTCAAACCTGCCGTCTTTAAAAATTTTGTTCTTTTTCCATTTTATTTCAAGTCCGAATAGGATTTCTTCCGGAGTAAGTTCTTCCAAAGCCTTAATGTATGGATAAGGCAGGTAGCCGTATTTGTTAATCAGATTTTTTAATTCGGTTTTTCTTTTTACCGAAATATTATCAAAACTGTATTTTTTCTTTAATTTAGAATAAATTTCGTTTAATACTGCGTCTTTTTTCTCTTCTTTTTTCTTTTTTCCAAACAGAAATTCCAGCATGTTTTACTCCCTTTCGTCACTTTATAAAATTATATCATGAGTTTCTACTCCATACGAAGTATTTTCTTAACTTTTCTTAATAATATACCCACCCGGGTAATGGATTAATCCGTTTCGATAAGATTTAATAATTTTGTCAGTAAAATATGAGGGTTTAAAAATGGCAGAAAAAAGTGGTACAGTAGTTGAAAAGCAGGTTATTAAAGTTGCAATTATCGAAGATTTTAAACTTACCCGGGTAGGTTTGAGATGCGCTCTTAATGAAAATAACGATATGAACGTAGTAGCCGAAGCGGAAGATGCAATTGAGGGGCTAAAGCTTATTGAACGTTCAAAGCCGGATGTTATCCTTATGGATCTCGGACTTCCCGGTATGAATGGTATTGAAGCTACAATAAAAGTAAAAGAAATGTGCCCTGATACAAAGGTTATTGCACTTACATCACATGACAGGGAAGAAGAAGTTATTGCAGCGTTAAGCTCAGGTGCAAGTGCTTATTGTCTGAAAGATATAGATCCTTCAAAACTCGCAGATGTTGTAAGGGATGTTGCTGAAGGTGCCTGCTGGATTGATCCTATGGTATCTCAAATGGCTTTAAATTCTTTTCCTAAGGTTGATAATATAGGATTTTTACCTAACAAAACACAAAGTGAAGGCAGAGTTCCTTTAACCGAAAGAGAATATGAGGTTCTAAAACACCTTGTTACAGGTAAAAGTAATACAGAAATTGCAAAGGAACTAATTGTAAGTGTTCATACTGCAAAAGCTCATGTTTGTTCAATTCTGCAGAAAATGTGCGTAAATGACAGAGTTCAGGCTGCAGTTAAAGCTGTTAAAGAAGGTATGGTTTAAATCACAATTAGTATAAATTAAAATAATAACATGTAACCCAAAGGGCTTTTTGTTTGAAAGCCCTTTGGGTTATTGAAAATGTGTAAAAAATATGTTAATATAAGATTGTTATTAATAAAATTTAAAGGAGATTTAAATCATGCTAAAGTTCAATTATAGTAAGGCTTTCGGGGGGGGGGGCAAGTAATCTAGGCTCCTTTATTGACGTTAAGTCACATATTAAAAACGGATTTGCACTTACTGAAATTTTTTCAAGACACTCGCTAGGGCAACGCAGCCATGCTGCCCAAATTATTCGGTGGATCGGAAAATCGTGCTTTCCAGACATCTTACGGGTCTGGTTCACTGACATTCACACTGCGTCCTGCCGAAATTTGGGTTTTACTTTAGCAGAGGTTCTTATTACCCTTGGTATTATTGGAATTGTTGCAGCTATGACACTTCCAAATTTAATCCAAACTCATACTAATCTTGTTGTTGAAGCAAGATTAAAAAAGTTTTATTCAATATTTAACCAAGCTATTGAACAGGCAGAAGTAAAACATGGTGATAGAAAATATTGGTATGAGGATACTTCGGGTGTTGACCTTGATGAGGACGGTAATCCTATAGAAGGTACTGCTAGGATTGATATTTGGTATGAAAAATATTTATCTGAATTTATTGTCTTAAAGAAGAAGGTAACGGTTGACGGCTATGTAATATACTATCTTCCGGACGGGTCTGCTTTTCAGCTGGGTACTGATAATCTTACCAAAAGTCTGCGTGATATAATTTTTTATACTGGAAACCCTGAGAAATGTGAGGCATTAGCTAGGAAAGACGGCATTTGTCGTTTTCTTTTTGAATATATGCCTTTAGAAACAACAGATATTGGATGGAAATATATTACAGGAAAAGGGCTTGAACCATATAAATACAATTGGGATGGAACAAGAAACGGGTTGCTTAACGGCGGATACAGCGGATGCAATTCTACAAAGACATCTTATTGTACGGCTCTTATACAATATGACGGCTGGAAAATTTCTAAAGATTATCCGTTTAAAGTTAGATATTTTTAAAAAATAAAAACTCCGTTTCGGAGTTTTTATTTTAATAATTCTACAAGTTTGTCAATCTGATGTTCAAGATGTTCGTAATCTGAATTATTGTCAATTACATAATCCCAATCCTTTATATGATCAAGACCTGTTTCAGTAATATCGTCTTCCCCTATCAGTTCTCCTCGTTTAGCGCGTGTTTCTCGGGAAGCTTCCACTCTTATTGATTTGGCACCTGCATTTTTAAATGTTTCATATTCATGCGGAACCCTTACATCTGTTACAATAATATTACCTTCCTGGGCTATAATTTTTTTTAGCCAGTAATCCGGGTCCTGCGCTCTGCCCCAGTTCCCTAAATCAATGAGGTCTTTTCTGTATAAAGCCTTATTTTTTTCTATTTCTTCATATGACAGTCCCTTTTCTTTTCCATATGTTAATTTAATAATATCTCCCATTGCGCAGCGTTTGTAATCCTTCATTTTTTTTAGCATAATTTTTGCTGCTGTATCTTTCCCAGAGTATTGTTTTCCTGAAAATATAAGAATTTTTAATGCCATTTTTTACTCCTTTTCTTTAAAATACCATGCCGGCGTCTTATTTGTAAATATCGTTTAATATTTATGTAAAAATTATGCAATTTTTATATAATAAAATACTTTTATTATATAGAGAGGATTTACTATGCCTGATGAAAGGTTAAAAACCTTTGTAAAAGTATTCACAAAATCCGATGCGGATGAGGCTCTTCTGGATGCAGTTAAAACAACATATTCAGAGGAAATAAGTGCTGCTGTAAATCTTGGGGAAAATCTGCTGGATAAAGCAAAAACAAAAATTGAAGGTAAAAAGTCGCTTAAAAAATCAGACAAACCTATGGATAATACGGTTCCTGTATTACAAACAGAAGAATTTGATACCCAGCTGAGAAAGACTAAAAAAGATGCAGTGTCTACCGTAATGCGTCCGGATGTGCCTGAGTACACTAAAAAATCCAGTCTTTTTAAAAGCTTGAATTACAAAGTACGTGCAGATAAGGTTACCGCAACAAAAGAAATCGGTAACAATACCGGGATTTCGGGAACAATTGATGTATTCGATAAATCCGCGGGACTGGGATTTGAAAAACAGCTTAAAAATGAAAGAACCAGAATAACAGGTAATATCGAGTACGAGCCATTTGATAATGCCTTGGAAGCAAATTTTGGATATAATGACAGCAGAAATAATTTTTCAGGAAGTATTTATTTAAAAGAAGGAAACCCGGGTGTAAGTACAAATTTTGCACAGACTGTTACTCCGAAAACCTCATTTAACGTAAGTGCATCGTTATTTCAGAGTGATGCAGCATTTAAAGCAGAATTTGATACAAAATTAAAGGATAATACAAATTTATCCGTAGGGGCTTACGGCTCTACAAAGTATAAAGAAATCGGTGTCACTGCCAGAATTGGTTTTTAAGCATTGTTTATTCTTCCTTAATATTTTTAAACATAAAGTTTGCATTTTTGCTATGTTAGTCGTAATATAAACGAACGAGTGTAAATAGTACAATATTGGAATGTGTGTTATGGCTTTAAATTTTCAAGAACTGGTTTTTAATTTACAAAAGTTTTGGTCTGATTACGGCTGTATAATTCAACAGCCTTATGACATAGAAAAAGGTGCTTCCACAATGAACCCTGCAACTTTTTTGCGTTCATTGGGACCTGAGCCTTGGAATACTGCAATGATTGAACCATGCAGAAGACCAACTGATGCAAGATACGGAGAAAATCCTAACAGATTGGGACATTATTATCAATTTCAAGTTATTTTGAAACCTTCTCCGGATAATGCCCAGGAGCTTTATTTGAAAAGTTTGGAAGCTATGGGTATTGATTTGAAAGAACATGATGTCAGATTTGTGGAAGATAACTGGGAATCTCCAACTCTTGGGGCAGCAGGAGTAGGCTGGGAAGTTTGGCTTGATGGTATGGAAATTACACAGTTTACGTATTTCCAGCAGGTAGGCGGTTTGGAAGTTAAACCGGTTGCGCTTGAATTGACCTACGGGCTTGAACGTATTGCTATGTATCTTCAAAATAAAGAGTCTGTCTACGATATTATGTGGAATGATAAATTAAAATACGGTGAGATTTTCTTGCAAAACGAAATTGAACAGTCAAAATATAATTTTGAAGTAAGTGATGCAAAATCATTGTTCACTATGTTTGACCTTTATCAGAAAGAAGTTGATAATTGTGTTAGTGCAAAACTTGTTTTGCCTGCATATGATTATGTTTTGAAGTGTTCGCATACATTTAACCTGCTGGATGCCAGAGGCGTAATCAGTAAAGACGAAAGAATTAACTTTATTAACAGAGTTAGAACAATGGCTTCAGCAGTTGCAAAGCTGTATGTTGCTCAAAGAGAAGAATTAGGTTTTCCTCTTTGTAAAGATGAAAATCAATTGTCCGAAAATTTTTCGCGATAAGATACGTGAGCGAGAATTTAGAGTGATGTGTGAAAAGGTGAGCCTCACAATGTCCGCAGCAGCGGGGCACAGGAGGTGACCCTGGATTAAAAAGTAAGGATGTTAGATGGCAGAAAAGTACAGTCGTGCGACATTGACTCGCAATTTTTTGAAAACTATTACCCGTATTAAAAATCCGGATGAAATGCTTGAAGAAGCTAAGGCTGAAGGTTTAGAAAAAACTTTGGGCGTTTGGGATTTAATAATTCTTGGTGTTGGTGCCATTATCGGCTCCGGAATTTTTGCTGTTGTAGGTATTGCCGCTGCGGGAAGTGCAGACGGTTCTGCGTTGGGTGCAGGTCCGGCATTAATGATTTCAATGGTAATAGCTGCTGTTGCTTGTATATTTTCAGCACTTTGCTACAGTGAATTTGCTACAATGATTCCGGTTGCAGGGGGTGCTTATACTTATACATTTGCAACTCTTGGAGAATTTGCAGCATGGATGGTCGGCTGGGTTTTGATGCTTGAATATGCTATTGGTTTTATTGCTGTGGCATGTGCATGGTCAAACCATTTTGTCCAGTTTCTGAGCGGGTTTGAGAGGTTTTTGCCGGCTTGTATTGCACATCCTCCTGTTTGGCTTGTTAATGATATATTCTCTGCAAGCAAAATTCTTGCGGAAAATCCTGATACATTTGTGCCAAGACTTTTTGGTGTACCGCTTTGCATAAATCTTCCTGCGATTTTAATTGTACTTTTAATCACTGCAATTCTTGTAAAAGGTACCAAAGATTCAACTAAAATGGCCGGTATTATGGTTTTTGTAAAGCTTGCAGTTATTGCTTTATTTGTAATTGCAGGTGCATTTTTTGTAAGACCTGATAACTGGGTTCCTTTTGCACCTAACGGCGGTGCTGGAATTTTTGCAGGCGCATTTTTAATATTTTTTGCTTATATCGGTTTTGACGCTCTTGCAACCGCAGCTGAAGAGTGTAAAAATCCGCAGAAAGATTTGCCTATAGGGATTATAGGCTCTTTAATAATAACTACTGTAGTGTATGTGCTTGTTGCTCTTGTGTTGACAGGCATGCAGGATACTTCAGGTCCGGTTCCGGCAGCTTTTCTTAAAGCTCCTATGGCTTACTGTATGACTCTTGCACATCAAAACTGGGCAGCAGGTTTAATTTCAGTTGGCTCACTTGCGGGGCTTACTTCAGTACTGCTTGTGCTTGAGATGGCTGCTACAAGAATTTTATACGCAATGAGCAGGGATCACTTTATTTCGCAGAGATTTCAAAAGCTGCATCCAAAATTTAAAACACCTGCACTTTTGACATGGACTGTAGGGTGGCTTGCTGTTGTTGGAATTTTAACGCTTAATTTAGACGTTGCAGCTGAATTATGTAATTACGGAACATTTACTTCATTCATAATAGTTTGTGTTGCAGTATTAATACTAAGAAAAACTGATCCGGAAAGACCCAGACCTTTTAAGGTTCCGTTTTCTCCGCTTGTGCCTTCTCTTGGTATAATTACATGCGGCGGGCTTATGGTTTATAAATCTATGCAGCCGTCCGGTTCGGCTTTACTTTTCCCGGTATGGCTCGGAGTTGGTGCTATGATTTATTTGCTGTATGGATTTGTAAAAAACAGGCTTAATGAAAATTTGCTGCACAATGAAAAAGTTGAACAAAAAAGACAGGAATTATTGAAATAGATGAATATTAAATCAATTATAGCTAACTGCTTAACGAAAAGAAGCCCCGATGAACTTATCGCAACCAGTAAAAAGTCAGAACTAAAAAAGACATTAAATGTTTTTGACCTTATTGTAATAGGTATAGGTGCAGTTGTGGGAACGGGAATTTTTACAATTATCGGTACTGCAATTCAGGGCGGTCCGGAGGGTGTTGGTGCCGGACCTGCGATTATAATTTCAATGGTTATGGCCGCTGTTGCATGTGTATTTTCAGCTCTATGTTACAGTGAAATCGCAGCGATGATTCCTGTTGCCGGAAGTGCTTATACATATACTTACGCTACAATGGGTGAATTTATGGCATGGATGGTCGGCTGGATTTTGATGCTTGAATACGCTATAGGAAACATTACTGTTGCAAGCGCCTGGACAGGATATTTTGTACAATTCTTAAAAGGCTTTAAGCATGTACTTCCTGATTTTGTTGTTAATTTCCCGATGTGGCTGAGAAATGATTACAGATTTATGTTTGCTTATTGTGATAAATTCGGACTTGACCCTCATACACAGATGCCCTATTTATTCGATAAAATTCCTGTTGCAATAAATCTGCCGGCTATTGCTATTGTGCTTGCTCTGACGCTTTTGTTAATCAAAGGTGTTAAAGAGTCTACAAGAGTGGCAAGTATTATGGTCGGTGTAAATATGTTTATGATACTTTCATTTATATGTGTGGGTGCATTTTATGTGAAGCCGGAAAACTGGGTTCCTTTTGCTCCAAACGGCTTTGAAGGCGTCTTTATGGGTGCATTTTTAATATTCTTTGCATATATCGGCTTTGACGCAATTTCAACTACAGCTGAAGAAACCGAAAATCCGCAAAGAGATCTTCCTATTGCAATTTTAGGCACGCTTATAATATGTACAATTTTATATGTATGTGTGGCTCTTGTATTAACCGGTACAGTTCCGTTAGGACATATTGATATTCAGGCGCCTATAGCACATGCTATGAGAGCTATTGGCATTAACTGGTTTGCCGGACTTATTTCAATTGGAGCTTTATGTGCGCTCACATCAGTTCTTTTGATTTATCAGCTTGGTACGACAAGAATTTTATATGCAATGAGCCGCGACAGATTTTTGCCGAAGTCTTTGAGATTAATCCATAAAAAATTTAGAACTCCGCATGTTTTAACCTGGATTTCAGGTATTGTGGTTATTATTTGTTCTTTATTTATGGACTTGAATATCTCGGCGGAGCTTTGTAATTTTGGAACATTTACTTCATTTATTATAATTTGTATTGCGGTATTGATTTTAAGAAAGACAGATCCGGAAAGAGAAAGACCTTTTAAAGTTCCTTTCTGTCCGACATTCCCTGTCCTTGGAATTTTAACTTGCGGCGGATTAATGATTTATTCTATGAAATTCCTGAAAACTTCATCATTATACTTTCCGTTGTGGTTAATAATGGGCGTTTTGATATATGCAACATACGGTTATAATCAGAAAAGGCTTGAAGATAAAAAGCGTAATTCGTATAAGCCTGTAAAACAAAAACTTGAAGTTTAGTTTAAAATATCTTATAATAAAAACAGACCATGGAATTGTCTCTCATTCCAGTATCAGTATATCTTTTCGAAACGATAGCATGAACTGAGTGGAAGCGTGTTTGAGAAAACATATACTGAAAACGCAAAGCAGGAGTACCTTTTAGGTAAATATAGAACTTTTTGAGTCGAAAGCGGTGCCAGAGGCACGACACAACCCGGGTAAACGAAAATCCTATCAGGGTATACTGAGCGGACGCGATAAAAACAACTAAGAAAAAATATTTATTTTCTCGGACACGCTCCCGCGCTGCTCCCGCTATCGCCTCGAAAACAAATATATTTTCTTAAATAAAAAAAAAGAAAAAATCAACAGTAAAGAAAAAGAAATGATTAGTTGTAATTATTTTCGAAACGAAAGCTTGAACGGAGCGGAAGCAACGCGAGAGCGTGCCCGAAAAAAAGTTTTATATTTAATCAAAAAGTAAGAAAGAACAGGTACAACTAAAAAGGAGATTAAGTTATGGAAAACACACTAATAGCAAGGATTTTCGGGGGGGGGGCAAAGTAATTTAAGCTCCTTATCGGGTATTGGCGCAGGTACCGAGCCATTTTGCGCCGCCGAACAAAGAACCATTAAAGCCGGTTTTACGTTAGCCGAGGTATTGATAACCTTAGGCATAATAGGAGTGGTTGCAGCAATGACATTACCTGCTATAACCGCTAAAACAGAAAAACAGGAAACTATAGCAAAGTTAAAGAAAGTATATAGTGTATTATCTCAGGGAATCAAACAATCAGAACTTGATAATGGCGAAATATCAACTTGGCCTGTAGGTGCAGAAATTACAGATGTAAATGCCCATTTTGAAAAATATTGGAAGCCTTATTATAAAAATCCTAAAATATGCTCTTCCGCTGTTAGCTGCGGTTATGATAGTTTGCTGGCCTGGAAAAATCTCAATGGAGATAAAACCGGCTGGACTGTGGAAACTTCTGAGAGCCGTGTACTTTTTATGCTGGCAGATGGAACTTTGATTTTTAGTCCAAGAAACTCGTGGACTGAGGACGGTAGTGAATCCTATGTAAACCTTTTTTATGTAGATCTAAACGGTTCAAAGAACCCTAATGTTTTAGGTAAAGATGTTTTTCTTTTTACATTAGCTGATAATAAAATGTTAAGACCATATTGTTATAACAAAGAGTATAAGGATTTAAAGTGTAATAAGAACAGTGGAGGAAATTCCAATTGTTGTACTGCTAAGATAATAGCAGACGGCTGGCAGATAAAAGATGATTATCCATGGTAATTCAATTTCAAAAAAAGCGGTCAATAAGACCGCTTTTTAGTACATGTTTACAAGATTTCTTACTTCTGTTAGAACTTTTTGAGCTTCTGCTCTTGCCCGTTTTGAACCGTCATTTAAAATATCTTTTACCTCATCAATATGAGTTTCATAATAACGGCGTTTTTCTCTGATTTCTTTAAACTTCTCGTTTATTATGCTGCCAAGCTGGCGTTTACAGTCAGCACAGCCTCTTTCACCTTTTTCACACTCGCATTTTACAGTTTCAATCAGCTCAGGCGTACCAAATATTTCCCAGTATTTGAATGCTACCTCACACTGATCAGGATGTCCTAAGTCTGTTTTTCTCATGCGGCTTCTATCTGTAATAGCAGACATTATCTTTTTAGCTGTAACTTCTTCAGTGTCAGAAATTTTAATATCATTCTGGAACGATTTACCCATTTTGTTTCCGTCCAGCCCGCATATTAGAGAACAATGGTTAAGAATAGGTTTTGCCTCATTGAAGAATTCTGTTTTGTATATATTATTAAATCTTCTTGCAATATCACGCGTAATTTCTATATGTGCAACCTGGTCAATTCCCACAGGAACATGTGTTGCGTTCATCATCATAATATCAGCGCTCATCAGAACCGGATAACCCATTAAACCATAGCTTATCTGAGAATTTTGCCCTTCTTTTGACCTTAAAATTTTAGCCATATCCTTCAGGGTAGGATCACGTTCAACCCAGTTCTGCGGGGTAACCATACCCAGATAAACATTCAACTCCGCAATCTCAGGAACTAAAGATTGAACATAAATAGTTGAAATTTCAGGGTCAATACCTGATGCCAGCCAATCAATCGCCACATCTATAACATCGTTTTTTAAATTTTCAGTCTTATCATATTTTGTAGTAAGAGCGTGCCAGTCAGCTACAAAGAAAAAACTTTCATATTTGTGCTGTAATTCAACCCAGTTTTGTATAACACCCAGGTAGTGTCCCAAATGTAATTTCCCTGTCGGGCGCATTCCTGATACTATTCTCTCTTTCATTAATTATTTGCTCCTTTTCTCTATCGTTCTTAGCAAACTGCCAGAACTCCGCTGCTGCAAGCCAGACTGAAATGAAAATCTACTTATATTTATAAAACAGTCATTACAGCAGCTTTAGTAATAATACATCCGGTACACGTATTATACATGAAAAAAGAATTTGTGTTGATATTTTTATTGTAATTTTCAAAAAAAACTGTTATAATATTCGTATGAAAAAAATATTATTAATTCTGTTATTGGGAATTGCGGGCTTTATACCAGAGAATGTTTGTGCGGCTGATGTGCAACCCGCACAGGCTGAAACTCCAAAAATGGAAAATGTGCAGCTTGATATGAGAGATTATGATGAAGTTGAGGTACCGGCAGGAACTTTTATTCCTGTTGTAAGCGCTCAGGAAATTTCAACCCAGTACTGTCCGGTAGGATATAAAGTTCGATTTACCTCTACAAATGACTTATACATGAAAGAAACCAATATAATTCCTCAGAATACGGAATTTTACGGTTACATAGAAAAGCTGAATGAGCCGGTTGTAGGTACAAATGCTTCTATGATAATAAAGATTTCAAAAATGATACTGCCTGACGGATTTGAAGTTCCGGTAAGAGCATATGTCTATACGTCTAATAATAATCTAATCGGCGGGGAGATGTCAGCTCCGGCAGAATGGATTAAAATGCCCCATTATCAGAGCAAAATCGGAAATAATACAACATTGCAGATTCGTCCGGGCAGAGCAAGAAAACTCGGTGAGCATACTGTTATAAAATCCGGTGAAGACAGGCTTATAATACTGACAGACACTGCTTACATAACACATACCTTAACAAATTGACAAATGATAAAATATTAATAAAATGTAATTATCAGACTATATGTTATTGTAAGTGAGGAAGGGAAAAAATATGAAGAAAAGTTTAAACCTAATACTGGCAGCTATGCTGTTATCAAGCACTGCTGTTTTAGCAGCAGGCAACTACAATTATACACAGAATACACAGCCTCCGGCATATCAGCCTACATACTATAATCAGCCGCGAATGACTGGTAATGGAACGCTGAAAGGAAGCGTAGTTACAGTTCCGGCAGGTCAGCAGGTTTCTGCTGTAGTGACAACACCTTTGAGTTCAGAAACTTTAACTCTCGGACAGAATGTTACCCTGGCATTGGGTTCTGACTTTTATTACAATAATAACCTGATTGCACCGGCAGGCAGCTCTGTTACCGGAACAGTTTTAGAAGTTTCCAAAGCAAAACGCGGCAGTATGAACGGTAAGCTTACACTTCGCTTTACACAAATTGTTACCCCGTATGGTATCCAAATTCCTATTTCTGCTGTTATCAAAACAGATGATAATTCAGGTACGCTTATTGGCGGAACTAAACTGGATGTAACTAAAGATTATGCTAAAGATTTGACTGTTGGTGCCGGAGCAGGTGCTGTGTCAGGAGTTGTTTTTGGCGCTCTTGCAGGTGGTGACATCGGCAAAGGTGCAGCCCTTGGAACTGCCGTTGGTGCCGGCGGCGGACTTGTTAAGTCTTTGTGGGATAAAGGCGATAATGTAGAAATTCCTGCAAATTCAAAAATAGAATTGGTTCTTACCCAGCCAATTACTGTAAACCCGGCAATTTATAACACAAATTACTAGTAAACCGGGCAATAATTTTATTTTCAATTTTGAATAAAATTATTATGAAAACAGATTTGGGAAATGTTTGTTGATAGGTAGAAAAAATGTCAATCTTAGGAAAATACTCGGACAACTTAATAGAAGATGAAGATAAAGAAGAGATTACGGGCTTTACAACACCGGTTGTAATACGTAAAAAAGAAGAGGATTCATTAAAGAAATCTCTTATTATTTCAACAATTCTTCATCCGGCTGTGGTTGGAGCGTTCTGTTTAGGATCACTAATTCTGACACTGCTTGGCATTCATCTTTTTACAGTGGACAAGCCGCAGCCTAAGATGAAAGACATTGAATTCGTACTTGTTGATAAAGAAGATACACCAATAAATAAAAATACACCTTATCGTGCAGATATAAATTCACGTGCCGGCGGTCATCATGATCCTACAAGAAAAGTTTCAATGCCGTCACCTGCGCCGTCAGCTGCACCTTCAAAGCCGCAGACTGCTTCTCCGGCTCCAAAACAGGCAGCAAAACCTGCCCAGCAGAAGCCAAAACAAGTTTCAAAGCCAAAGCAGAATGTGTTTGAACAGATTATGCAGCAGGCTGCAAAGCCGCAAAAAACACAGCAGGCTCAAGCTCCTGCACCTAAGGCAAAACCGCAGGCTAAACCTCAGCCTCCTACAGCCAGACCATCAATTAAGCCTCCAATGACGCCAAGACCGGCAGCAAAACCATCTTCTGCGTTTCAGGTACCGGTTCCTAAAGGCGGCACATCATCAGGAAGATATACAACAGGTCCTATAAGCGGATCCGGTAAACTCGCACAGGGAGGTTCATCAGGCGGAGGCAGCGGAAGCGGAAGATATACTCCGGCTCCGGTGCTTGCCCCGACAGGCGGTTCCGGCTCAGGCTCCAAACTCGGCAGAGCAGGCGGAGGAGGAACCGGCGGCTATGGTAATCCGGGACCGGGTAATCCTAACGGCAGACCTGGCATTGATACGATAAGAGAACCTGATTTCGGTCCTTATATGAGAGAATTACAGCGCAGAATTAAAATTAACTGGAACCCGCCAAAGGGTAACGAAAGTAAACGCGTGGTTCTGTTATTTAAAATTGCTAAAGACGGAAGACTGTTATCTTGCAGTGTATTCAAATCTTCAGGACTTCCGAGTGCAGACAAGGCGGCTCTTGATGCAGTAAAACTTACCGCACCGTTTAAACCGCTTCCGGCAGAATTTAAAGGTTCAAGTATTGATATTCAATTCACCTTTGACTATAACGTATTCGGGGCAACCGGATATTAGAAACTAAAAAAATAATGTATCACAAGATAAGAGGATTAAACTATGGAACTATTATTGAACTCAATTAAAATGGATTGGCCTGTATTATTACCTATTCTGGTATGTTCAATCCTTGTAGTTGCAGTTGTTATCAACCGGGCAGCGTTTTATAAAAAGAACAAACGTGACATTGTTCTTTTCATTCCTAAAATTCAAAAAGAACTGGCAAAGAACAATCTTCAGGCAGCCCAGAATGTTGCAGTTGACTGCGGGGGTGTTATAGGTGAAGTTACAGAAGAAGCTGTCAGAATTTTTTCTGAACAGAGAAACGGATTTTCACGTTCATTTGATATTGCAGCAGCACTTGCTACAAGAAAACTTGAAAGCCATCTTACTATTTTGGGTACAGTTGGTGCGGTAGCTCCGTTCTTAGGTTTGTTTGGTACTGTTGTGAGAATCCTTTATACTTTCCAGGATCTGGCAACTCAGGGTAACCAGTCAGCAGCAGTTGCAATGGGTATTGGATCTGCTTTGATTGCTACAGCATTCGGTTTGATTGTTGCGATTGTTGCAGTTGTTTTCTATAACTCTTTCCAATCTATAGTTAAACGATATGATGATGACTTCCAGTTAATCAAGCTATTATTCTTAAGCTTTGTAGATTCAGAAACAGAAGTCAAATCAGCATCAAGTGCTTCTATGTAATTAAATAAGGATAATAAAATGGCATTCAGCTCATCAGGTAAAAAAAATAAAGCTTTTACAGAAATAAATATAACACCTTTAACAGATATTTTTCTTGTACTGTTAATTATAATGATGGTTGTGGCACCGACTTTCCAGTCAATGGATAATTCCATTACCATACCTGAGATTAACAGCGGGGTGTCTATTGAACAAAAAAATGCTACTGTATCAATTACCAAAGAGGGATTAATGTATGTGAACGGCAAGGAAATCAGCCCGGATACACTGACTGATGAACTCGCTGCGCTGAAGCCTTCATTGGAAAAACCTGAGGTTGTAGTAAAGGCCGATGAGAGAGTTAAAAGTTCCGAAATTATGAAAGTCATGAATGCGGCTCAGGATGCAGAATTTAAGAAATTAATCGTAGCCGGCGAGCCGCTTACAAAAAAAGAGCAGAAAGATTTGAAAAGTAATTCCAAAAAGCAGGGAGCGTAATAAAAATGAGTCGTGATACTTTCAGTGATATAAATATAACACCTTTAACAGATATTTTTCTTGTGCTGTTAATTATAATGATGGTAATAGCTCCTTTATTGGACCAACAGGGATTAAATTTAACTGTACCTGAAAATGTTGCACAAGAGCAGGCTAGTAAAGATACAAAGATTTTGACTGTTACAGTTAGTGCCGATAACAGATACTATATCGACGGACAGGAAGTTTCAATTCCTGAACTTGACAACGTTTTAAAAACCCAGGCAAAAGCTTATCCGGACGGAATGATGATTCAAACTGACGGAGAGGCGACACATGGTGCTGTTGTAAAACTTATGGACAGCGCAAGAAATTCAGGTATTACAAGCATATCTGTTTCTGAAGTTTAAATATCCATTCCATAAGGGTTCATTCTTATAGGCATACTTGTTTTATAATTTTTTGAAACATAGTCATAGGCTTTGTCCATATGTTTTTCAAACATATTTGCCATTTTCGGATTAAAAACTTCAAGACACCTGTTTCTTAATGTTCCGTAGACTGCTTGGACTTCATTTGCATCAAGAACTTTAAATTGATTTTTTTCAAATGGTAAGTCCATGTCTTCAAAAAGGGAAGCTTTTATAGTTTTTTGTATTAATTTGCATAAATTTTTGGTTTCGTTGTCAACTTTTGATAAATCCATTTTTGAAATTTCCCGGTTAATATTCAAAAGCGCAAGAAAGAATGAATTTGCCATTATAGTGCTTTGGCTGCCTATACAGTCAACATATTTTCTTGTATATTTACTAATTTCCCTGTTAATATAATTATTTTTCTGGTTGTTAGGATCAAACCTTCCTATAAAGTCTTCTTCACCTAACTCTATACCGTTTTGTTTTGCCCAACCAAGCATTTTCGCAATAAAGCCTTTAGGTGCAACCCGAATTTGATATACAACAGATTGTTCTTCCTTAACTTTCTTCCAGGCATAAGTCATATTTTTAGAAAAAGCTTTTCTTGCCCACTCATTTGCAGCCCAGAAATTTTTAATAGCGCTGCTTTCCTCTTTAGTTACTGCAAGCGGAGTTTCAAGTTTAGATACATCAAATGTATTTATTCCATGTTTTTTCATAAATGCAGAGAGTGCAGCTTTAATTCTGTCGGCACCGAATACGTACCAGGCTTTAGATGTTACGCGGCTAAAAATTGCAGCCCTGTCAGGATTTTCTCTGTAAAAATTTTTTTGTCTTTCTGAAAGGTGATAAATTGCTTCCGGATTATTTTCATAATACCTTTGCAGACCTTCTGAAATATGTTTCTTATGTTCTGCAGATAGCGGTCCTCTTTTTATATAAACAGGTTCACCTGTTGCCTCCTGAGCCTTTCGGTCTAAGGCTTCCATTCTTTTAGCAGTCATTTCTCTGGTTAGTCGTTCATTGTATTCAGGGTCGGAAAGTTTTAGAATTTTACCGTAAGTTGGTTCTGCCAATGGAATATTAAGCTTTTTCATTGCATAACTTATATCCTTGCCGCCTGAGTATCTGCGGAGGTCATTAATTGAAAATCCTTCTCCCCAGTATAATTTTAAAAGCTGCAGCGATAAATCTTCTTCTGTATCAAAATATTCCAGCCTGCCGTTTGCAGCATCATCCAAAAAGCTTCCATCTTGAAATTTAACGCCGGAAGAAGGTATAACATCTTTAAATTCCGGGAATTTCTTTTTTGCTTCCTCAAGTGTAAAGCAGTCTTTAAGACTTTCATAGAATTTTTTATGAATATCTATAAGTGTTTCTTTTGCTTTGTTTCCTTCTTCGAGAATAATTCCGGCCCATTCTCTAATTTGGGGAGGATAAACATTTGATTTTTTCTGAGCTAGTTTGTCGAGATTTTTTATTGTGCTTGCAAGATCAAGACTGTACCCGCCGGTGAATGCCAGATACTGTGCACTGGTGAGTGCCGGAAGCTTACTCGTCTGTACCGGATTATTATTTACTGATGTGGTTTCATTTTTTTGTGTTTTTTAAAACGGGATGTATATTTATAAGTGTAATTTTGTTTATTTGCATTTTTTCCTTCCGAAAAATTTAAAACCGGTAAATGTAAAAATTTGCTATTTTTTTTAACATCCCTTATAATAAAAAAAGCAGAGGAAACCATGATAGAAAAGCTATAAATGTTTTCTCAAACACGCTTCCGCTGTGCTCTCGCTTATACTAAGCGGACGCGATAAAAACAAATAAGAAAAAATATTTGTTTTCGAGGCGATAGCGGTGCCTGAGGCACTGCACTACTCAGGTTTGCTAACTAAATTCCGAATTTTGCTAGATGGCGATAGCGTGCCCGAAAAAAGTTTTATATTTAATCAAAAAAAGTAAGAAAGAACAGATACAACTAAAAAGGAGATTGAATTATGGAAAACGCAGTGATGACAAGGTTCTTCGGGGGGGGGGCAAGGTAATTTAAGCTCCTTATCGGGTATTGGCGCAGGCAATGAGCCATTTCGCGCCGCCGAAAAAAGAACTATTAAACCAGGTTTTACTTTAGCCGAGGTATTGATAACCTTAGGCATAATAGGAGTTGTTGCAGCTATGACACTTCCTTCCTTGGTGTCGAAATACAAGGATAAAGAGCTGACAACACGTGCTAAAAAAGCCTATTCATCAATCAATCAGGCGGTACAGTTATATCAGTCAAAAAACGGGACGCCTGGTGATGCAACGGGTTTGTGGGATGTTTCAAAGACTTCTGCTGAAGTTGCACAGGAGTTTTCAAAATATTTTAACGGGGTTCGCTACTGTAAAAATAAACAGCAAAAAGGTTGTGCTCATTTTTATGATTATAAAATAAAATACAATAGTATATGGGTAGATGAAAATGATACAATGCTTGAGAGTGATTTGAACTCATATCCTAAAATTATTTTAAATGATGGAACCATTATAGTTGTAGTTCAACGTTCAACTTGTTATGAAAAAGTTATGCAGCAAAAACAGGATGAATACGGGCATATAATTAAAGATGAAGATGGTAATATTCTCTACTTTGAAACAATCAGAGATTATTGTTCCTATGTTTACTTTGATACAAATGGTCCACAATTACCAAATCAATTCGGCAGGGATGCTTTTCTGCTTGACGGTACAACGAGCGGTATTGTTATACATCCTTGGGCTAAAACAGGTGGAACAAGTTTAAAAAGTATACTCTCCGGAGGAGAAATGTCTTATACTGATTATAAAGCAGGTGAAAAGTTTGACTTTTAAAAAAGCTCCCTTTTTAGGGAGCTTTTTAATTATGTTTTTTATTTTAAAGCGAAAGTCATATCGGCTTCTACACATAGTTTACCGTCAACCAGCCCTCTTCCATGAGCTTTGCAAACAGGTCCTTTTACCTTTGTCAGCTCAATTTCCATATCGAATCTGTCGCCAGGTCTTACGATATTTTTAAAACGGACACCGTCAACGCCGGCATATAATGTTAATTTACCTTTAAATTCAGGCATTGTCATCAACACCGGTGCAGAACATTGAGCCATAGCTTCAAGCTGAAGTACTCCCGGCATAATAGGATTTCCCGGAAAATGTCCCTGAAAGAACTGTTCATTCATTGTAAGGTTTTTGTAACCTTTTGCGTATTTCCCCGGTACACATTCTGTAATTCTGTCTACAAGCAGGAAAGGAAAACGATGAGGAATCATCTCCATAATTTCCATTGTATCAAAGCTCAATACTTCTTGTGTAACTTCTTCTGTCATTTATATTCTCCTTATTTTATTTCTATTAATTTTTCTTTGAGTTTTTTGGCAACTTTTAAATGAACTGCATGTCCTGCTTCTTTTGCTAAAATCTGGCATTTAAGATTAAGAGGGTTTACTCCTGTAAGATACAAATCCCCGATTAAATCAAGAATTTTATGTTTTACAGGTTCCATTTCACTTCTTAATGGTGTAGTATACCCTTCGTCTTTTAAGCCGACCGTATTATCAATGGTAACTCCCTGCGCAAAGCCGAACATTTGGAATTTTCTTAAATCTTTATAAAATCCAAAAGTTCTTGCTTCAATAATTTCTTCCTGATTCTTAGGATTATAATTAACCCAGCGTCTTGTCAGGTCAGGGTGGCTGTAATTTACAGCATATGAGATGAAAAGTTCATCATCAGGAAGGATTACGAGGCTGGTTTTACCGTTAAGATAATAAACCGGTTCTGATACGGTGTATTGTTTAGGCTTATAAAGAAGCGGCTTATTTATTCCGGCTTGCTTAAAAAGTTCTACCCATTGTTTAGAACTTCCGTCCAGAGCAGGAACTTCCATCTCATCCATGCAAATATCAAGAGAATCTATTCCGCAAAAGGCAAGTGCTGCGGTCAAGTGTTCTGTAAGCATCGCTTTTGCTTTGTTTTTACCAAGAACCACACAATGTTCTGTTGAAACAACGTTGTCAACATCAGCGCTAAATTCTTCTCCTGAAACAAAATATCTGATTTTTCCTGTATCTGACGGGAAAAATTTTACTTTGCATGGCTTATTTTTCATCAAACCGTTGCCGGTAATTTCGGTTTCCTTTTTGAGTGTTATTGTCATTATTGGTGTTCTTCCTCAAATACTTTTAACATCGGTTCATATTTTCTGAATTTTGCAAAGATTTCCTGAGCATCTTTCATTGTCTTAAGCTGTTTGATGAATTCTTTTCTAGGAACAGCAGGAATACCAACTATGATTGATTTTTCAGGGAATGATTTTGTTACCCCTGCTTTTGCTGTTACGATAGAATCTGAACCTATTTCAATATGATCTGCAAGACCGGCCTGACCTGCAATAACTACTCTGTCACCGATAACACAGCTTCCTGCAATACCAACCTGTGAAACAATCAGGCAGCCTTTACCGATTTTACAGTTGTGACCTATCATAACAAGGTCATCAATTTTCGTGTTGTCGCCGATTGTTGTGTTTTCAATTGTTCCGCGGTCAATGGCTGTGTTTGCACCGATTTCTACATTATTACCAATTACAACCGAACCGATTGAAGGAATTTTGAAGATAACCTGTTTAATATTTTCTTCTTTAATTGTACCTTCTTTTCTTGCCTGTTCTATATTGTCAGGGTTTTCTGTTACAAAGCTGAAGCCGTCTGCACCAAGTGAAACCCCATGGTGAAGAATAACATCATCGCCTATTTTCACCCTGTCACCTACATTAACTCCCGGGTGGAAGAAGCAGTTTTTACCTATTTTAACTCCGCCGCCAATATAGGAATTAGCCATTATTTTAGTATTATCACCAATTACAGCATCCTGTGAAATTACAACATTTGGACCTATTTGAACATTTGCACCGAGCTTCGCAGTTTCATGAACTACTGCTGTAGGGTGAACGCCGTTATTTACGACCGGCGGTACATAGAAAAGGTTTAATAGTTTCATCATAGCTAATCTTGGTCTTTCAACTTCGATTGTCGTGAAGCCGTCAATTTGAACACCCAATGGCACAAGTGCAGCTTTTGCCTGTGATTTTGCAAGGTTTGCAATTTCTTCTTCGCCTAGAGCAAGTGCAAGAGTATTTTCGTCTGCCAGAAGCGGAGGTGCGATCTGTGAAATCTGAACATCAGCTGCTTTTGTAAGCATTCCGCCGACAATTTGTGAAATTTCTTCTACTGTAAAAGTTTTCATATATTTTCTCCTTGTATTTATTTTTAAGCCGGATTGCAAGTTGCTGAGGCTCAGCAGCTTTTCATTTTTTCAATTGTTCCTGTTGTAGACTTCCCTTCTACAAATTTAATAAACTCTACTTTTGTTCTGTTTTTTTTCATAATATCAGCTTCTGGAAGAGTTTCCATATTATAATCAGCTCCTTTTGTATAAACATCAGGTTTTATTTCATCTAAAAGATTCCGCGGACTATCTTCATCAAATAGTACCACATAATCTACGCATCTTAAAGCACTTAATATCTCAGCGCGGTCTGCTTCGCTGTTTATAGGCCGTGCAGGTCCTTTGATTGAACGGACTGATTTATCTGAATTCAGTAAGACGATGCAGTAATCTGCAAAGGTTTTTGTCTTTTCCAAATATCTGACATGTCCGACATGCAGTATATCAAAACACCCGTTGGTGCACACTATGGTTTTGCCTTCGGAATGGATTTGATCTACTAAATTTTTTATCTCTTCTCTTTTGATTAACATATCCTTAACCCTGAAATAATATACATATTTTATCAAAAACATATTATAAAAGCAATAAAAAAGCCGATTTTAAAACCGGCTCTTTTAATTTACGAATTTTTCTTTCAAGCTCTTTGTGCCAAACTGCTGCTAAACATATCGCTTGAAATATTTTTTAATTGAAATGTTTTTGATGCAGTCCTGTTTTGATGAGCACTTGAGAGTGCATTTTTTAATATACTTTCTTTTGGTTTCATCAAAACAATTTTTTTCATTGCCCATTTTTTCGGCAAAAATTCTCCGATCACCAGCCTTTTTACGTCCATAACAAACCTCCTTTTTTATAACACTAAATAATTTTATTTAATTTTTGTCCTATTACATCCCCCAGAATAAAAGAACCTGCTTCTTTATCTATTTGAGGCACATATTTTTTATATTCTTTCACACTTGACCTCATACGTTCTGCAATAATTTCTTGCTGAATATCGTCAAATCTTGTCGGGATTCGGGTAAATGCTTTTTTTGTACAGCTATTAACAATTTTCATATTCTACACAACCGCCTTTTTGTATAAACAAAGTAGTATGAAAATAAAAATTGCCTTAATTTGTTGATGATTTAAGATATATTAAGCTATTTGGAGCGTTTGTTCAAGCATTTCAATTGTTGTACGCGGAATATCACACTCCCTTTTGCCTTCTTCATTATTTTCCGGGTCTTTTGTCATTAATGCTGCGTTTGATTTTTTTAGTTCTTCCATGGTTTTCATCCTTTAATAATTTATTTTTTCAGGGGTAATAATTTTAAAAATTATAAGTATCCTGATTAAATATTTTTGCTAACTATTTTTTAAATTTTGCAGTTATAATTTGTGTTGCAGTTTCGATTTTTCTAAGTGCATTCTGCATGGGAGCAGACGGATCAAGCATGTCTGCTAATCTTTGGTCCTTATAACTTGTAAGAGGCTCTTCTAGCGGAAGCCCGCTGGTACCTTTAACAACTTTCTTTGCAATTCCTTGTTTTGCGCTGGTAATTGTTTTTACGGGGTTTATTTTTATAGACATTTTCTCCTCCTCAAATGCGGATGGGATTAATACAATCCCATCTCTATAACTTTCTGGCAAATTCTTACAGTATTTAATGCTGCGCCGATCCTAAGGTTATCTGCAACGCACCATAATGAAATTCCGTTATCGAACGCCAGATTTTTTCTTATACGTCCTACAAATACCGGATTTACTCCTGAGGCATCTCTGGTTGTAGGGTATTCGTAATTCTCAGGATTGTCGATAACTTTTACGCCAAACGAATTTTTAAGAATTTCTCTAACTTCATCTGGTGTGATATTTTCTTCAAATTCAATGTCAACAGCTTCTGAATGTCCGTTGTAAACAGGAACTCTTGCTGCTGTGCATGATATTGGCAATTCTGCAGGAAGATGAAGAATTTTTTTAGTTTCGTTTGCAACCTTCATTTCTTCTTTTGTGTAACCATTTTCACAGAACACATCAATCTGCGGGATTACGTTGAATGAAATTGGTTTTTTGAAACATTTATTTTCAAATTTTTCACCGGCAAGATTTGCTTTTGTATCTTCAGTTAATTCATTAATTGCAGCAAGTCCTGCTCCAGAAACTGCCTGATAGGTTGATACTATAAGTCTTTTTATTTTTGCTTTCTCAAGGAGCGGTTTTAAAACAAGCATAAGCTGCGAAGTTGAACAATTCGGGTTAGCAATAATCCCTTTATGTTTTCTTAAATCTTCATCATTTACATATGCAATAACAAGCGGGACATCCTTATCCATTCTGAATGCACTTGAGTTATCAATCAAAACACCGCCGCGTTTTACTATTTCCGGTGCGAATTTTTGTGACGTAGAGCCGCCTGCTGATGCAAGTACTATGTTTACTCCGTCAAAGCTTTCCGGGGTTGCTTCTTCTACGGTGTATTCTCTGCCTTGAAATTCAATTTTGCTTCCGGCAGATTTTGCACTGGAGAGAAATTTAATCTCGTTGAAATCAATTTTTAATTCATCAACGATTTTTGTAATTTCCCGGCCTACAACTCCTGTTGCGCCTAAAATTGCGATGTTTGGTTTTCTCATTATTTTTTCCTTTTCTGCTTAATACCTTATTACATTATATTTTCCAAGCCGTAGATAAAATCATTTTTATCAGCAACATGTTTTACAGCTAAAAGAACACCCTGCATATAGCATTTTCTGTCCATAGAGTCATGTCTTATTGTCATAATTTGACCGGACGATCCGAAAATTACTTCCTGTGAGGCAATATATCCCGGCATTCTGACTGAGTGAATATGTATATCGGAATATGAAATTCCGCCGCGTGAACCTTTAATCGTTTCTGTTTCAGGGCAGTTGTTTTTTGTAAAGGTTTCTTTTTCTTCTGACATCATTAATGCTGTTTTTATAGCAGTACCGGATGGCGCATCTTTTTTCTGGTTGTGATGAAGCTCAATAATTTCTGCATTATCAAAATATTTTGAAGCCTGTTTTGCAAACATCATCATCAGAACTGCACCTGTTGAAAAATTAGGCGCAATTAAACAGCCTGTATTCTTTTCTTTTGAAAGTTTCTGTAATTCTGCAATCTGTTCATCAGTTAAGCCGGTTGTTCCAATTACGATTTTGATACCGTTGTTAAGGCAGTATTTTGCATTCTCAAAAATTGATGCCGGTTGTGTAAAGTCTACAAGTACGTCTATATGGCAGCTTTTATGAGCTTCTTCAATAGATTTATAAGTATCATCTCCGGCAATATCAATTTTTGCTGAAAGTTCTGTTAATTCGCAATTTTTAACAGCTTCAACAACTTCTCTTCCCATTTTCCCTAATGCGCCGCATACTGCAACTTTAATCATTTTTAACTCCTGTTATTTATGTGTCTGATTTACACTTTATCACAAAAAGATTTTTATGGCGTTTTAATGTTACAAACTTTTAATTTTATAAGACAATTTTAAAAACAGTTTTGTTTTATTATTAACATATGAAGGTTAAGGAATTAATTTCAACATCTTGTATAAGAAAAATCTCCCAGCGAATTAAAGCAGTACGCAGTTGTCCTTCTGACTGCATAGTTTTGAACAAAAGCAACAGAGTAATGAGAGCACAAAATAAAAGTGATTGTATTCAATATGCGAAAATTTTTATGAACAGTTCGTCTGCCAATCCGAATTTTAGAATTCCATTTATCGAAAAACTAGGGGCATTTATATTAGGAATAAATACCCCGGTAAAAAAGTTGAGAATTGTAAAAGATGGGAATAATAAAATTATTGGAGGGTACATGTCAACAATGCGAACTCCTGAAGAATTTTTTATTTCATCTCTTGCCGTTGCAAATCCGGGGCGTTCGTCCAAGGTTTTGACTAAAATCTATAAGGACATGGTTTCAACAATAAAGATGAATAATTCAAAAACTGTAAGCTGTCTGGTTTCTCAGGACGCGTCTTATCTTGTAAACTTATATAAAAAATTAGGATTTAGAATAGATGACATTGCAGATCCTCTTGAGTTCAATATTGAACATAATAAGGTGCTTTATCATATGACAATGAGTGCTGACGATTTTTGTAAAATTCTGTAATTTAAAATTTTTCTATGTTATCATTGTCAGGTAGTCTATTTTAATAAGGAGAGAAAGAATGGCAGATGCAAAAATTTTAGCAACTATTGACAGAAGTGATACTGAACAATTACAGATTTCAGTTAGCGAATATAAAGGAAGAAGCTACTTTAATTTGAGAATTTATTACACAACAGATGACGGTGCTACATGGCTTCCGACTAAAAAGGGTGTAACTTTTGCGCCGGATCAGCTTGATATTTTAGCTGATGCAATTGAAGAAGCTAAAAAAGAATTTATGGCAGAAGAATAAGCCTAAAGCTTAGCCTTTTTAAACTTATAATATTTTGAAATGCGCTTTTGCAAAGGCTTATCAACGTATAAATTATTTGCAGAAGCGCTTTATAAGATTTATGTATTGAAGGAGAATGTGTTGAGTAAATATGCTCTTGCACTTGTAAATATAAAGGGGCTGGGAGTAAAAACTTTCAGCTATCTTATTCCCGAAGAGATGAAAGATAAGATTCAAATCGGGCAGGCAATCTTAGTACCTTTTGGACGGCAGGGGCTTATTAACGCATTTTGTGTCGGGTTTTCTGATTATCTGCCTGAGGAAATAAAGGCAAAGAAAATCAATAAAATTTTAGATGAAACCCCGCTTTTTTCTATTGATTATTTGAAACTTCTTGAATGGGTTGCGAATTATTACTGCTGTGATCTTGTTACGGTTATGAATGCTGCTATACCGCTTAAGCTTATTGAAAAAGCTTCCAAAACCGAGCAGACCATAGAGTTTGTAAGTTTTGAAAATGCAACGAAGAGGCAGACTGAAGTTCTTGAAATGCTTAAAAAAATGGGTAAATGTCCGCTCTTAGCTTTTGAAAAACTTGCTAAAACAACAAGAACAACAATAAAAAAACTGGAAGATGCCGGCTGTTTAAAAATCTTGACTGAAGAAATTTACAGAAATCCGCTTGATGTTTTAAAAATTGAAACAACAGAACCTCTTTATCAACTTGAAGGTGAACAGCAAACTGCTTATGAAGGGATTTCAAAAAAAATAAAAGAAAATCCAACAGCACAGATGCTTCTGTATGGTGTTACAGCCAGCGGGAAAACGGAGGTTTACTTCAAGCTTATTGACGACTGCCTTAAACGCGGCAAAAATGTTTTATTCCTGGCACCGGAAATCGCTCTTGCCTCACAGCTTACAAAACGTCTTGCAAAAAAGTTCGGAACAAAAGATGTTGCAATCTGGCACAGCAGTATTTCAGACGGCGAAAGGTATGATGTATGGCAGAGGCTATACAGAGATGATATAAAAATACTTGCCGGAGCCCGTTCCGCTGTGTTTGCACCGCTAAAGAACATCGGTCTTATAATAATTGATGAAGAACATGAAAGTGCTTATAAGCAGACAAGCCCTGCGCCAAGGTATGATGCAAAGGTTGTTGCAAAAAAACTTGCTGAATTTCACAAATGTCCGCTGCTTCTCGGGTCTGCAACTCCTGATATTTCTGTGTATTACAAGGCTGTTAATTCCGGAAATCTTTTTGAGATGAAACACCGTTACCGTAATGCTCCTATAGCACCTGTTACTGTTATTAATATGCAGGAGTATTCAAGAGCTGCATATAAAAGTGTTATCTCAAAACCCTTACAGCTTGCAATTTCAGAAACACTTGAGAAAAAACAACAGGTTATTCTTCTTATTAACCGACGGGGATTTTCAACTTTTACACAATGCCAGGCATGCGGTCATGTAATTGAATGCCCGAACTGTGCTATTCCAATGATATGGCATGCAAAAGATCAGCATCTGAAATGTCATTACTGTAATCATATATCATATTTCCCTGATTTCTGCCCCGAATGCGGCTCAGATGCGTTGAAAAACAGCGGAACAGGCACGCAGAAAATTGAACAGTATATAAAAGATTTGTTTCCCGAACACAATGTTGAGAGAATCGACAGTGACATACTTGTAAGAAAAGGAGAACATGTAAGGCTTCTTGAGCGGTTTCAGAAAGGTGATATTGACATACTTGTAGGAACGCAGATGATAGCTAAAGGTTTGGATAACCCGAATGTTACGCTTGTTGGGGTTATTTCAGCGGACGCAAGTTTTAATCTGCCGGATTTCAGAGCATCAGAAAGAGGTTTTCAGCTTTTGACACAAGTCGCAGGTCGTGCCGGACGCGGAGAGTTCACCGGAAGAGTTCTTTTCCAGACTTATAACCCTGATTATTATGCTCTTGAAAGCGCTAAGTCGCAAAATTACGGTGAGTTTTACCATACGGAAATTGCTGCACGTGAAGAGTTTGATTATCCTCCTTTCAGCCAGATGATAAGGCTTATAATAAGTTCAATGAATAATTTCCGCGCAGAAAAGTCAGCCCAGGAAATTGCGCTCAGACTTTGCACCATGATTGAAAAATATGGAATATCTGAAAGGCTTGAAGTTCTTGGACCTACTCCTTGCGTAATTGAAAGGATTAACAGCTACTACCGTTTCCAAATTATTATCAAAAATAAACTTGAAGAAAAAGGGCATAATTTCATCTCAAGTTTTCTAAACAAAATTACTATGCCTAAGGATATTAAGCTTGCAATAGACGTCGACCCGCTTGATATTTTATAAAATTATTTAGGCAAATTCTTGAAATAATCTTTGTCAGTGAGAGCCTTGTAAGTGCAGCTAAGACCATTCATGGAGTGTGTTGATGTTATGGAACAAAGATTATATGGGGTACCATTAGCCCCCATAGGAAGTAACTTTCCATTGTCCATAACCTGAAATGCAAACAAATCATGCCCTAATCGGTTTGGCTTTTTCATATTTCCGTTCACGTCGACCAAAATCCAAATCAAGCCATCTATATTTTCCACCATAATAAGCATTCCGTCATTTACAAAAATTTGTCCGTCATCAATTAGTCTTGTAGTCATAGGATTGTTATTATAGGTTTTGTAAGTTTGTGAAATATATAATATATTACCGTCATCATCTTGAGAGCTTTGTTGTTCACAGCCATGTAAACCACAATCTTTTGAAACCTTGAAATATTTTTTAAAAACTGGCATAAACTCTCTTTCAGGATAATTGGCAGCATTAATAACCTGCCCCTCATCGTAACTCATTTGATTAAAAGCGGCTTGAATAACAGAATAAGCTTTTTTAAAACCTGTTTCTAATTCTTTCCCCTGTGTCTGGTTAATAAGTGCAGGTAAAGTCATTGCAGCAATTACTCCGATTATTCCCAGTGTAATAAGGACTTCTGCCAAAGTGAAACCTTGCTTTTGCATTACAAACCTCTTTTATTAATTAATATTACTGATTTATACATCTATACATGTAATAATAACATGTTAAAATGTATATTTCAACCCTAAGCTTTTAAACTGCTAAAATATCATTATGATTAAAAACAGATTATCAATTATCCTCGGTGAGCAAAGAATGCGCGTTTCTGAACTCTCGCAGTTGACTGGGATAAGCCAAAACGCGCTTAACAAAATTTATCACAATAAAACTAAGGGCATAGATTTTAATACCCTTAATAAGCTTTGTAATATTTTAAAACGTAATTCTCAGGAAATTTTTGAATTTACGCCTGACTAAAACTTTTTATATAATTTTTTGTTTTTTCTCTAATTTCGCGGTCGACTTCAAAGATTTCATCAATTGACGGATTTTGAATAACTTTGTGTTCCTCAAATATTTGTCTGGTAATTTCATAAATTTCGTAGAGTTTAATTTTTCCGTCCAAAAATGCAAAAACAGCCTCTTCGTTTGCTGCGTTCAGACAGGCTGTAGCTGTTCCGCCGGTTTTTCCTGCTTTGTAAGCAAGTTTGACTGTAGGGAACTTTTCAAAATCCGTTTTTTCAAAGTCCAGTCTTGCAATTTCGGAGAAACTGAAACTTTTTGATTTAATACCTTCAAATCTTTCAGGGTATGTTATTGCATACTGTATAGGAATGTGCATACTTGGTAATCCAAGTTGTGCAATGACGCTTCCGTCTTTGTACTCAATTGCAGAATGCACAATACTCTGCGGGTGAATAACAACATCAATATCATCATAATCAAAGCCGAAAAGATGGTGTGCTTCAATAATTTCCAAGCCTTTATTCATCAAAGTGGCACTGTCAACAGTAATTTTTCTTCCCATATGCCATCTTGGATGAGCGAGAGCTTCTTTTACTGTTGCATTTTTCATTTCTTCAACCGGTTTATGAAGGAACGGTCCTCCGCTTGCTGTAATAATTAGTTTATCAACTTGTTTAATATCTTTGATACACTGATGAATTGCGCAGTGTTCGCTGTCTACAGGAACAATATTTACACCATTCTTACGGGCGGCATTCATAACAATATCACCAGCCATAACAAGGGTTTCTTTGTTTGCAAGAGCGATGTCAATTCCGTTTTCGATAGCTTTCAGTGTTGGTCTAAGCCCTATCTTACCGGAACAGGCAACAAGAATAATATCATTTTCTTTATCGTTGCAAATTTTTTCTAAGCCTTCTTCACCAAGTACGGTGTATTTCGGTTTAAATTTTTCAGCCTGCTGTTCTAATAATTCTTTATTATGCCCGCCTGCAAGTGCTATGATTTCAAACTTATCCTGAAGTTTTTCAATAACCTCCAGCGCTTGGGTTCCAATTGAGCCAGTAGAACCAATTATGCTAATTTTTCTCTTCTTTTCCATAAAAATATTATATAACAAATAAAATATTGCATAAATTAAAAAATAGATTATAATAAAAAAGCAGAGGAAAAAACTAAACACCAGTTATTCCCCTTCAGTAAGTGGCAATTAGAGCGCGAAGCATGTACAGTAAAAGAAGCAGTCAGCACATTCTAAGTAACTAAAAACTTTTTGAGGCGATAGCGGGAGCAGCGCGGGAGCGTGTCCGAAAAAAGTTTTATAGTTACTTAAAATAAAAAGCAACAATCACAGCCAAAGAAAAACAAATAGAAAAATAAGGAAAAATATTTGTTTTCGAAACGATAG
>ENA-ORMR01000690-ORMR01000690.1-human-gut-metagenome-genome-assembly--contig:-NODE-690-length-31177-cov-2.984995_pt1 | contig 31177 bp, 28 predicted proteins | sample MGYA00242107_ERZ509003 | MGnify/ENA primary metagenome ERZ509003 (study PRJEB26280, sample SAMEA2338699) | human gut metagenome | biome: human gut; feature: human-associated habitat; material: faeces...
GCCTGCCGCAACCTGATTTGCAATTTTAACGTCGAGCGGGTTGCCAGCCTCGATGGTTGCATGAAGCTCCTCATAGACCTCGGGGTCGAGCATCTCCTTCATCACATGGTCGTTAAAGACCTCGCTGCCGAAAACTTCTGAAATGTTATTGGACATGGATTCATTAATCCTCCTGAAAATGTTTAGCCGTCCCCAATCGGGGCGCAGTTTAATTCGCACAATACATAGATAGTATAAGATATTTCGGCGGATTTGTCAATTATTATTTTTCGGGTTGTATCTTTTGCGAAGGGGTGGGCGCGCTCACGTACTTTGGCTGGTGGCGGAGGTCGATGCGCCGCAGGCGCATTAGCGGAGCATTAGTCGCAGGAACCAAGCGGTTTCTGCGGCTAATGCTCCGTTCAGGACGCAAAGCGTCCCGACCTCCGCCCCGCGCTGAGTGGGGACTCCCGACAAACTGCGATATATAAGCTATCCCAGAGCGCGCCCGGGGAAGACCGCGCAAACCATCCTCCCAAACAGCTATAAAGCTGCGACAAGCATAATCAGCCGCCTGTAACCTCCAGTCTCGCCCAAGCATACAATGTAAAAGCAGGCGCAAGTCTGCAATAAACATTATTATGGAGATAACCATGAACATCAACGATATAGTTTTCAGCAGCCGTACCGGTATGCAGCCGGCTCCGGCTCCAACTTCGGACTCGCCCGCTCTATGCTGCGAGCAGCCCGGAACGGAGTTTCCCAAGGAAACCCCGATTGCGATGCTCTACGTTCCGTTCCAGCAGTGGCGAAAGGTATATGAGCCAATGGTGGGTCTGGATAGAGGAACGGTTTTTGAAGAGCTTGACAAGCCCTTTATCGGGGAGAGAATGTAATGCAGAATCGCGAAAAGCTCTTAAAGAGCGTTCAGCAATACTCCTTCGCGGTGCTTGAAGCGGCGCTATTTCTGGACACCCACCCGGATTGTGCAGACGCTTTGGCATACTACAACAAATACAAAAAGCTCTGGCAGGAAGCAAAGGCGGAATACGAATCCAAATACGGTCCGCTTACAATCGCTTCCGACGCAAACAACAGCCGCTGGCAGTGGTCGCAGGGACCTTGGCCGTGGGAGCTTGCAGCTAATGAGGGGGCGTAATTATGTGGCAATATGAAAAGAAATTACAGTATCCGGTAAAAATAAAGACCCCGAACCCCGCCGCCGCAAAGGTCATAATATCGCAGTTCGGAGGTCCCGACGGCGAGCTTGGCGCGGCTATGAGATATCTTTCTCAGAGATACGTTGCCCCATGCCCCGAGGTCAAGGCGATTTTAAACGACATCGGCACCGAGGAGCTGGGTCACATGGAGATGGTCTGCGCGGTGGTATACCAGCTCACCAAAAACCTTACTCCCAAGGAGATAAAGGCTTCGGGCTTCGACACCTACTTTGTGGATCACACCACCGGACTTTATCCGATAGCGGCGTCGGGAACGCCGTTCTCTGCCGAGGTGTTCCAGTCCACCGGCGACCCGATTGCGGATCTCACCGAGGATCTGGCGGCGGAGCAGAAAGCCAGACTGACCTACGACAACATTCTGCGCTTGGTTGACGACCCCGATGTGCGCGACGTTATAAAGTTCCTGCGCGCAAGAGAGATTGTGCATTTTCAGAGGTTTGGCGAAGCCCTTCGCTTAGTCACCGATCAGCTCAATGCCAAGAACTTCTATGCATTTAATCCCAGCTTCGACAAATAAAATTAACTGCGGCTCAGATTTGTGAGTCGCAGTTTTTTCTTTATTCCTTGGCTATTCCACCCTGTCGCAGGAGACGGTTAGTCTTGCAGAGCCGCTTGTAGGGCTTTATCATTATATTTCATGGTTAAGCAGTTCCATTATCCCTGAACGTGTGTATTTTGGGGAAAAGCAGCTTATCAGCTGCGGCAGGGTGACTTTTACGTTCTGCTCATCCTTAATCTCCGCCAAATTTACAGAATAAGCCCGACCAGTGCTGTTAATTTGCTTAGCTATATGATTAACCGATACACTCATCCTGAACAAAAGGGACATGGGCTTGGAAAGTCATTTGAGAAATTACCGGATAGCCATGATTTGTTCCGTCAGTGCCTTATATCTTGGATTCTGCTGAAGGGACTCAAAAACATCACCGCAAATAAAGCGCTGCAGTCTGCCCTTCAGGTCGCCATACTCCGCATTGCCGTCATGTCCATAACCAAATGAATAATCGCGCAGAAGCGGAACATTGAGATATCTCTTTTTGTTAAAGCTTTCTGCCTGTGCGAGGATAAATTTAACTCCTTCCTCAAGCAGGTCGATTGCCTCTTCCACGTGCCCCAATCGGGTAAGACATTCAGCAGGAAAACGGTACATAGGATAATAATCATAAATAAACGGCGGTCTGTATTTTTCTTCCGTGTACGTTGCGTCTACCATGTTCCGAAGGAATGTGTAGCAATACAGCGCATCATCAAGCCTACCCTTGCACATATACAGATTTGCAAGCGGCACGACCTGAGAAATGTCGGGCATACTTGTGTCATTCTCCCATTTTGAAACAGCCTGCGCAGAAATATTCAGCTGCTCGGCGAGCTCCTCTTGCGTAAGGTTTCGTTCTTTTCGCAGACGCTTAATAATCTGCCCCATATTTTCTTTCATAAAAATCCTACAAAGAATTATTCCGGTACCGTTGTTCACATTATAGCAGGTTTTTAAAAGTGCGTGAAGAGATTTGAAAGAAAGTTTTTTTAAACTGACAGTTGAGTTTTGGATTTTTGATAACCGTTGGCGGTCTGAAATGAATCAGACCGCCGATGTATCATACATCAGCGGTCTGCATTATGTTACATTCTATCCCCTTATCTTGCATACAGCATTCCCACAATCCAATTTCGCAAACGGCAAGGCAGGAATTTGCAAAGCGCACTCAGGCACTTGTAGCCGAAGCCTACCGTATAGATCGGCTTGACATTTTTCTTCAGGGCGAGCTTTGCTATGTACGCACCGGCAGCTTGAGGTGACATGCCGTTTTGCTCGTCCTTTTCCATGCCTGCAACGCTTCGGGAGATTCTGCCGCAGTAAATATCATCTCCGGCGATATTCTTCTTGCGCGCCGCCGTAAAGCCGGTGCGAATGTCTCCCGGCTGGGCACAGGTAACTGTAATGCCAAAGGGCTTCACTTCATTTGCCAGAGCACAGGTATATGACTCAATGGCTGCCTTGGATGCAGAATAGTAGGTCTGAAACGGAATATGTGCCACTGCCGCAACAGAGCTGATATTGACGATCCTGCCGCCGCCACCAAGTCGCATATAGGGCAGCACAGCCTTATTCACATTCACCATGCCGAAAAAGTTTACGTCAAACTGACGCTTGGCGTCCGAAAGCTCTGTAAGCTCTACCGCTCCGGAGATTCCGAAGCCCGCACAGTTTACAAGAATATGGATGTTTTTCTGCTCCGCGATTATCTGCCCGATCGAGCTTGCGACTGCCGCCTCATCCGTTACGTCCACACTAATATGCCGGATTCCGTTATCGGAAAATTCCCTGCGGCTGAGTTCGTAAACGGTACAGCCCAAATCCCGAAGTGCCTCGGCAGTACACAAACCTATTCCGGAGCTTCCTCCGGTTACAACTGCCACTTTATTTGTCATCATTCATCATCCCTTTTTCGATATAAGACCGGTGCTATATATGAAAACCAGTCTTGCATATCAAAATCTTTGAAAATAAGTATAACATAAAGTGTGTGTTTAAGTCAATGATAAATAGTAAAAGGGAAAATGTATAATTATAGGAGGCTGTCAGAACAGAGCCTGCTGTCGGAAACCAAGTTGAATGTATAAACCAATCTTGAAATAAAAGAAAATCTGTGATATAATAATATAAAACAAAAGGAGGCTGCTATGAATATCGAAGCTTTGACAAACGACAATCTTGAATTTGCAATATTCTGCATCGAAAACGTTGCCATAAGGCTCGGCGTCGGTGCGGAAAAGGTCTTTGTTGCCCTGACCGAAAAAAGCGATATTCTTGACATTTATATTCTCCCGTGCTACGATGTTCTGCACACCCAAGGCAAGGATTATATTGTCGATGACATTCTTGATGTGATGGCTCAGAGAGGGGTGGAGGTATGACAGCCAACCCTATTCTTCTTCAAAAAAAATATGCGAGGGTGGTTGCCTGCCTCGCTCAAAAGGAAAATATCTCTTTATCCGAAGCTCTTAAGCAGTTCTATTCCTCGTTCACATACACACTTGTGCGTGACGGCATTTCGGATATGCATTGCAGAGCGATGATTATATCGCTACTGAGATTGCGGAGGAATTAAGCGGCTCGAGGTCTTAAAGCCCTGCCTACAACGGCGTTTTTTGGAATATACTCAGCAGGTTGATAAAACGGTATTATCACTTGAAATCGGTACTTGTCCCGGTAAAAATACTGAAAAATGTAACTGCGGCTCAGCTGTGTGAGTCGCAGTTTTGTTTTTCATTATTCTGTGGCTATTCCACCTTGTCGCAGCGGACGGTTAGTCTTGCAGAGCCGCCGAGGGTGCAGGTGAACAGGGTAAGGTCGTAGTCGGTGGAGGTCATATCCTCGATGGCGGTGGGCTGCAAAGTCTCTGTCTCGATGACCTCGTAGCGGAACTCATTGCCGTCCATGTCAGTCAAAATTACCATATCACCCGGATTCAGGCTTTTCAGGCTGCCGAAATGCGATTTGTAATTATGCGCGGCTATTACAAGATTGTTAAGATACGCCGTTCCGGAATAGCGGCAGGGGGCAAGCTTTAAATTCGGATAGCTCCAGTCGCTGATAACTGGCAGGTCGAGGTTCAGCACGGGGATTTCAAGCTTGGCTATATAATCCACGCCGTCAACCTGCTGCTTGGGCATTGACATATTCGGGTTGAGCTTATAGTCGGGGATCTCAATTTCAGTCGGCAGGGCTTCGGAGTCTGGGGCGGCGGGAGCAGCATTATCCGGAGGTTCGGGGATAAACTCCTCCAAAAGGCTTACCGCGTTATTTGCCGAGGTCTGGGCGCGGTGCTCGTCGTACATATTATAGCCCGAAAGGAAGATCGCCGAAAAAATCAGCAGCGAACCAATCGCTATAGGGATAATTCCCTTTTTTCCTGATGCGGACATGACTCAACCTCTGCGGCGAAGCATACCTATGGCGATGAAGAGCAGTCCCCCACAGGATAATACGGGTACAGGCCACCAAAGCTGTCCGGTCTGCGGAAGAATAGGCTCATCAGGGGTGGGTTCATCAGGTTCGTCGGGAGTTGGCTCCTCCGGCGGGATTTCTAATTCCTCGGGGTCGTCGGACTCGGTCGGCGGATCGTCGGGGAGATCGGTGATATAGGTATTTGTGACTGCAAATGTGATACCCTCGCGGTAGATTCTTACCGAATAATCGGGGAGAAACTCCTCAACAACCGTCCAGCTATAGCTGCTGTCGAGCATACTCCATGAATAGCGCCAGTTGTTGGCATCGCTAAGGGTGACAGTGTCCCAGACTATACCATCTCTTAAAAGCTGAACCGTTACCGAGTGGGGGCGCTGATGCTCATGTTCCAAATCGTTCCATACCTTAAGCACCTTGCGGTCGACATAATTAAAGGATGGCGTAGGCGGAACAGGGGTTGAATTGAACTTGGGGTCGACCGTTTGGGAATATACCCATTCGCCCGACTGTGTGTTGGGCAGCATTACTATAAACGGCGACGGCTCGTAAACAGTATTATTCTGGGTGTGACGAGCGCCGAGGACAAGGTAAAGTCCGGTTCCGAGCTTAGCTTCTCCGGTCGGGAAGGACAGGATTCCCTGCGAATCGGTTACGCCCTTATCGGTGGGGGTGATTGAATCGCGGAGGACATATCCCTCTAAGGTGGAGGCAAGTGTGCGCCATGCTTCATCGTCCTTGCCCTTGATATCAACATTAAAGCCGGAGAAATCGGGGGTTGTGGTAAATCCGCCATAGGCATCAACTTCGGCTATCTTATATATCGAGAATGAAGCGCCCGAAATGGAGGTTTCGCCGTCGGCATAGTTAATAGTCAACGCACAGTCGCGCGCGGTATCTATAACGCCGGACGCACTCAGAGTGGACGGCAGAAGAAGAAAAGCTATGCACAAGGCTAAAAGCGAGACGGTGAATCTCTTAAAATTCTTCATTTGAATTACCTCCGTTTACATTTACTGTTTTTTTAGGAATCATCAGCACGATAAACAGCACCAGCAGCATTGGCAGGGCGACGACCGGCGCGACTACAATCGGGTCGATTTGCAGAGCGTCGGCAGTTACGCGGACGGTTTGGGCGATCTCCTCGTTTTCGATACGGTGACCGCGGACAAGCAGTCTATGAGAATTTATGCCATAGGGGGTGCAGGTTACAAGGGTGCAGTAATCCTTTGCGGGGTCGATGGCAAGCGAATCCATCTCATAAGGAAGGACTATTAAAATCTGATCGACCTCATAGGTATAGATTTGATTAAGCACCTGAATTATAAAGGTATCGCCAAAGGTATGGCGGTCAAGGTCGGTGAAAAGCTTGGCAGACGGCAGACCGCGGTGTCCCGAAAGAACGGAGTGGCAGCCCTCGCCGCCGACCGGAAGCGAGGTTCCCTCGATATGTCCGATAGCAATTTGCAGCACCACTTCGTCGGTTCCGTGATATGTTGGAAGCGAGCAGCCGATAATGGGGATTTCGATATATCCGATAATGCCGTTGCCGGAGACATTTAAAAGGCTTTCATACTCGGCTCGTTCCTCGTCGGTCATGGCATATATGTCTTTTTTTGTTATAAGCGACTGATTATAGGTATAGGCAGCCTCGAAAAGCTCGTCGTACTTATCATCGTCCATGGTGGCGACATCTTCGGAATACACGGCTATTGCCCTTGTCTGGTGAAAGGAGTTCCAGTAATCGCTGACGGATGGATAAAGCACCAGCGCCAGACCGGCAAGCAGCGCGAGGAACAAAAGCGGGGTTGTATTGCGTTTTTTCTTCATTGAGGGTTACCTCGGAACAAAATAGACAAAAGTTTGTGAAAAAGCCAATATGCGAAAGCTTGGCTTACAGATTTTGAGCTTTTTCATAAGCTTTGGAAGAAGACCCGGCGTTCAGCCAAGTCTTCTTCCTATGCGAAAATTTGCAAAATGCTAATATAGCTGCGGAATGATTATTTTTCGTCGTTCATGCGCTTTTTAACGATAAGGAGAACGGTTGCGCCAACGAGGAGGATTGATCCTAAAACGTAGAAGATTGTGGTGCCTATGCCACCGGTTTCGGGAAGCTCGGTGCCAGAGTTGTTCTTAATCATAACATAGCCTGGATTATCTGTATCATATGGGTCAATTACACTACCATTATAGGAAGTTTTACCGTCAGCGCCAACCGTAACGACAACAGGTGTTCTAAGCGGATTAAATGTAATAGGCGCCTTAGTTTCTTCGATTCTGTAATCGCCTGCATTAATACCTTTAATTATAAATTTACCTGATGAATTCGTTTCAATAAGTGTAGCTTCATCTGGATTAGTGGTGTAACCATTGCAAATGTAAACATCTGGCTTACTAACATCTGTGTTTTCCTGTTTAGTGAACTTATAATATACATTTCTTTGAGTTTCACCCGGTGCTGTGGAATTAAATACCTGATAAATCCTAAATATAGCGCCAGATAGATAACGCGGTGATGCTAAGTCGCCGGTGTACTTCGCGATATTATAATTAAATGTATACGTTTTAGTTGTAGCATCAGGTGTGAATGATGGTTTATCACCATATGAAACATTTGCTTTGTTTAGAACACCATCTGTTTTATCAACAGCATTTTTATCAACAATCGCTGAGTAATAAACAGTAACTGTCCATGAGGTAGTGTATGCACCGCCAGAACCTTTAGCGTTAATCTTATCATAGAAGGGTTCAAGGAATTTAATTCTGAAAGAATAACCGTTTAATTCAGAACCCTCTTTTATAACTTGATAATCAGTATCTCTTTGTAACTCACGAGGTGTTGTTCCATTAGTTACCTGATATGTAACGGTAAGCTTAGCGTGTCTTGTAGTATCGCCTGTTACATCTGCACCAACAACTTCGTCATCAGTAGGATCGTTAAATGTTAAACCTGAATCCATTTTATCGTTGAAATAAAGACTGGTTGTATAATAAGGAACAGTTATGAAGCTTCTGAAGTATACTACATTTCCGACATCAGCTGTGTTAAAATCTTCATAAGATGTGCCATTGTGAACTTCCTTAGTCACTTTAGGTACTTCGTTCTTTTCATTAATATTTACAGAGCTACCGCCAGCTGTTGTTAAGCTACAAAGTGCGCCAACAGAGCTGTCTAAAAGGTAGTAACCCAAGCCAGCATTAGTAAATATAACCTTGTAATCATATTCAGCCGTATTCGTAATGCTACTATCGTTAATAGTATAAGTTGCGTTTGGATTTATAGGTTCACCAGGTCTTGATGCATATTCACCCTCTTTTTTAGCATATCGCAGAGCCTTTTATGCAAAATCAATAACAGGGGCTGAACCATCAGTAGCGCCAGGTATATTCCAAGATACATGGTTTGGAATGCTATTTGAGCCATCAAGATAATCTTCAACCTTGAAGTATTTATAATTTTGACTGTCTTTTGCATTAAGCACAAAATCTCTCCAAGCTTCATTAACAATATAAGAGTAAGATGTCTTTGTTTCGCCAGTTGTAGCATCAGTATACGTAGAAACATCATCCAAATAAAGAATCTGATAAAGCGAATAGGTTTCGCCATACTTGGCATTATTTACATTTATTGTACCTCTATAACTAGTATCGGTAGGTTTGCCGCAAGTTGTATCAGAATCATTAAGAGGTTTCGTATAATTCTTTATTGGTTTTGTAACAACGGGCTGTTCTGTTCCTCCACCAGCCGCCGCCCCCACACTAACACTCAAAGACAACAGCATTACTACCGCCAGCAACAAGCTGACTAATTTTTTTGCCTTTTTCATAACTTTTTTCTCCTTACATATATAAATTCTATTGATTAGTTTTTATACCGTTGGAAAGCCGATCTACCCGCTTTCCCGCACTTTTTTATCCCGCAGCCTTTTTATCAGCGCAAGCGCCAGCGTTATTGCAATCACACCGCCGCCGAGCGTTTTTATCGGGCTTGTACCCTCACCACCGGTCTGAGGAAGCTCGTGCTTGGGGGAGGTGTCTACGGTGTTGGTGATTGTTATTGTGCCGGTGGTTATGCCGGAGTTGTTGGTGTATGCCGGCTCGCCGACTAAATCGGGGATACTGCTATCCGGCTTTTCTACTACGTAGTAGGTGTAGTAGACGGTTTTTTTGCCGTCTGAGCCGACGAGAACTTCTCCGGTTTTGGGGAGGTCCTTGATTAGTACTTGCCAATTGTTTTCGGCTGAGATTTCAATAATATTGGAATCGAAACCGGAAGCAGCTAGATCTTTTATAGGGACATCTTCTGATTCCATTTTTTGCGGGATGGGATCGGTATGAACGATGCTTTTGGTACATCCATCAAAGCGATCTTGCTTACTTACGTAAGTAAGATTTACAGTTGTATCCTCGTTCGCAACAAATGAATAAGAAAATGTCATTTTATCTTCTGCCATTTGCATTGACACCGATTCAGCACCATTCAGTGATAATTTTGGAGGATCAGGTACGTTGTACTGATCATAATTTTGTGTCTTCATTGTTAAAGTAACCGTAGAACCATATGGGCAGGTATATGTCGGTACAGTAAACGTAGGCCACTGAGTTGTTTGACAATTTATATTCACATTTTGCGGCTTACTTCCCGGATCCTCATCAAGAATATATCTTCTCAACTCGAAGTGAATATTGCCTTGGCGGGTTGAGGTTATATCCTTGCCGTCTTTATCATGCCAACGCTTTATTACTTCAATTTCAGTGGTTTTCTTTTCATTGGGGATGTAATATGTATTACCGCCCTGACAGATGCGACCATCAAAATCAGCAGGAGCTTTCAACGGAGTTTTACCTGCAGGATCTTCGACTAAGAAATACCAATAATCTTTTAGTCCGAAGTAGCCCGCCGGCGTTACCGTCTCCACAAGGTAACAAGCTCTGTTGAACGGTACGTTGTTTATTATTATTTTACCTTGCGCGTCAGGTTTAAACTTTACCGGTTTGGTGGGATCTTTATCGGACATAACTCTGTAATATTCACCATCGTCACCGTAGCAGTACAGCTCAAATTCAACATCTTTCAAGACCTCAAAATAGTTATCGGCGTCGACCTTTACAAATTCCACTCCGCCGGTTGCACCAGAGGCTGTGATTTCCTCCATATTGAAGCTTACATCCTTCTTTGAATCCTGAGGGTCTGTAGAAACTCCTGAAATGGATGCTTCATTCTGAAGGCTCTTATTTACATTAAATTCTTTATTTAATGATATAACGCCGTAGCTGTAAACAATTTTCAGCGGTGTTGAATCAGGCAATCTCATTGAAATTGTTGAATATTTAAACCAGTTGTTACCACCGTTATCTGAGTCTACTCCCGACTCTATCTTAGACTTAAGACTTCCCATATTAAGCTCTGCTTCGCTGCCGTCATTGTTTATCTTATATACATGAAGCGATGTTTCATCGAGCTTAAGAACGTAGGGATCATTTTTATCGCTCAGCCGAAGCTTTATCGTATCAACAAAGTCAAGATACTCTGTATCAGGTACCAGATCCAAACCATCCGGATTTACCATTACTGTATACGGAATTATGTTGTCATCAATTGTTCCGTAGGATTTTGAAATCGGCGGCTTGGTGTCGTCCTTGGTTACTGTCTGGGTCTGCGTTTTGGTGTCTATGGGTGTGCCATTGCCATATGTCAGCTCGGCAGTGTTTGCAAACGAAGCCTCAGGAAGACCGTCAGCATTTATGCCAAACTCAGCATCATCATTAATTCTAGTATGAACCTCAAAGTTTAGCTTGTTCGGTGTCTTTATCTTAACAACATCCTCAGGTATTGTAATGATGATATCATTGCCTCTTATTTCGGTCTGACACGTAAGCCTAGGATTGTCTTTAATGATATGCTCGCCAGCTGTTGTAATATCGCCGCCCCACCACAAATCCTGAATCTGAACAGAAATCTTTGTAAGAGTCAAACCGTCAGGAAGATGTTCAATAAGTTTTAAGTCACCACTTTCATAGTCAGACGGCGGTGAAACAAATACCTTCCACGATAAAACTCCGACCTTGTTCGGGTCTCTGTCAAAATACTCATGCTGAGTATTTGCTCCTCCATTTTCGTTGTTTAAATCGACCTTCTTCAGGGCTGGATAGTATTTTATCCAAGACCATTTTTCTTTCTTGCCGTTTACACTGCCTTTATTTCCGAACTCACGCTCGGAGTCAGTCAGAACGCCGGTTGATGAATATACAAAAGTAAACGATTCGCCCTTTTTCAGCTTGGTAGTAAAGTCAATTTTGAATCCGCGTATTTTACCGTCTGCAGTGTTGCGGCTAACGGTATAATTATATTTCTCTTTCGGAATAGCTTTTTCTATCGCCTTGCACAAGTCATTAAACTGACCTTCAGTAATATACTGATCACCTTGCCAACCATAATTCAGCCAGTCCTCATAATACCAATTGGCAGGGATATCGCCCTTATCGGCTGTAATTGTAACCTTCCAGCTGACATCTGCAGTGCCATCACCGCTTGGAACAACTGATAGCGCGTTCTTGCTAACAGGGTCGAGCTCAGGAAGAGGAACTACAGCTATTGATTCAGCGGGCTTTTCATTCGGCTTTCCGATTGTTGCCTTATTTGTTTCTTCACTTGCTTCCAATTTCGGCGTTACCGGTGTGCTGTATTCAATTGTATAGGTACCATTTGAACCATCTGGAAATCTATAAGGCCAACTGTCAATTTTAATTATATTGCCATTCGAGTCTTTCATTTCAAGCGGAAGCTTATTGAGCAGAACACCGTTAAGCTCGTCCCTAAGTTCCCAGCCGGAAATGTCGTGCTTTCCGTCGTTAATGGTGATTTTCCAATCAATCTGATCACCGTTCAGCGCTCCTACCTTTGAAATATAGTTCTGCCCGATTGTCAGTGGAAAATCATCCCGATTTTCTATTATTGTGTCATCATTACGCCTTGTTGAAACGACAACATTGTTGTTAGTGCCTATATCAACGGTGGAATCAGTCGGCAAGTCAGAAAGCTTTGCATTATACGTAATTATATACTCGATGTTGGCCGCCATTTTCGGAAGGTCATTGATTTCAAAACCGTTTGCAGTTAATGTCGGAGTACACGGAACATTCTGATCATTAAGGGTAACGGTGATACCTTCCACACCGCCGACAAGCTCAACGCCTTCCATAGTATCCTTAACTCTGACCGGATTAGTTGTTCCGTTATGATCGGTTTTAACTTTGATAGTGTACTTTATAATGCCGTTAGCCCTGTCTATTACAGCACCTGTCTTCTCAGGCGTAGCATCGACCAATCCTTGTCGCTTATATCAAAATCATATTCAACCTTCAGGTTATTGCCGAAATCAATATTTACCTTGTCGCCGTCAAACTTGCCTTCATTAATTTCAGCCTTTATGATAACATCGCCGATAATCGCATTGCCGGTTTCATTACTTTCAACATATGTCGGCAGAAACTCAATATGAACGGTATTATCATTACTTACAGTGAAAGAGCCTATCTTGGTTGCACCATTATATACATTGCCGCCAGTCAAGTCGACATTTTTAAATGCATCCGGCAGTTGATACTTAATAGTATTATTTTCTTCCTGCAACTTACGCGCCGGAAGCATATAGTCAAGCTTGAAGCGCACCTGCTCTCCCTTTTTAATTACATAATCCGCAGGGGCATCTTTCCATGAATTGTTTTCATTATATTGAAGCGTTACTTTAGTTATGTAATTCGTAAAGTCAGTCTCAGCACCAGCTTCTCTTGGCATAGCCTGAACAGCAGACATCATAAGCGGCTGTTCTAACAGATTTACTTCTACCAAATATGCAGTAGCCAGCGGCTCGAATCCGAGAATCACTTCGACAGTTTTCTCGGTATAGCATATTTCCGTATGAATATGCTCCTCAAGCAAGCAGATAAGTGCACAGTCATCATCATAGCACTCGAAGCTATGAGTATGCTCAACCTTGCCACAGAACGTATCCAACTCATCGGACGTATCCAAATAGCACTCCTCACCATGCAAATGCTCTTCAAGAATGCAAATCATCATACCATTCTCATCAAAGCATTCCGCCGCATGGGTATGCTCAACCTTGCCGCAGAATGTCTCCAACTCGGCAGATGTATCTACATAGCACTCCTCCCCATGAGTATGCTCCTCAATTCCGCAGCTGATTACGCCGTTGGAGTCGATGCACTCTTCACCATGGGTATGCTCAAGCTTGCCGCAGAACGCCTCGCGCTCGGCGGATGTATCCAGATAGCACTCCTCGGCATGAGTGTGCTCCTCTATTCCGCAGACAATCGCACCGTTTTCGTCGATACATTCATCCGCATGGACGTGTTCCTCCATGCCGCAGATGATAATCCTGCTGTCGGGCTCCGGCTCCGGCTCATCCGAGGGATAGCACTCGTCGGTGTGAGTGTGCTCCTCCATGCCGCAGACCAAAATCCAGTTTCCGTAGCAAATCGTGCTGTGAACGTGACCCTCCGACTCCTCAAGCTCGCAGATAAGGTTGCCGTCAGCGTCGAAGCAGCCGCCCTCAGCGGTGTGGACATGCGCGCCCTCGCCCTTGGCAATCGTGCAGGTAAGCTCGTCGGCATTGTCGATATAGCCCAGATTAACTAAATCGTCCGAACTATCCGATGTGCCCATGCAGTCCTGCGTGTGGATATGCTCAAGCACCTCGGTCATGCCGCAGATAAGGGCTCCGTTTTCGTCGAAGCAGCTGTCGTCGTGTCGGTGAAGAATAATCTCGGTCATGCCGCAGATAGGCTCTCCCCTGCCGTCGGTTTCTGCTGTATTATCAATAATGTTGTCGTCTAAAATATTGTTTTCGGGGATGCTATTTTCGGGATTCTTGTCCGCGGGCAATCCCTCAGCCTCGCCATTCTGCGCAAAGCCGTCGGCTGAGTCCTCAGGGAAAGGCAAAGCCGAGCTGTCATCTGTAAACGACGGCTCCTCGGGGATTTCGCAAACAAGGACTCTATTCTGAGCATAGCAATCATCAGTGTGAACGTGACCCTGCTCACCATCTGCAATAGTGCAGATAAGCGCCGAGTTTGACTGATAGCACTCCGGCGTGTGGGTGTGACCCGCGCTCTCCGGCATGGTGCAGATAAGCGCACCGGCTTCATCAAAGCAGCCCTCGCCGTGGATGTGACCCTCGCCCTCAATCAGCGGGCAGGTCAGCTCATTTGTATTCAGATAACATTCGTCGGTGTGCACATGAGCGGTCGCTTCGGGCAGGGCGCAGATAAGCTCGCCGCGCTCGGTTATGTAGCAGTCGTCGGTGTGGATGTGACCGGCAGCGCTGTCAAGACCGGTATCAATACCATTATTAAGACCGTTGTCAAAAGCATTGTCAAGACTGCCGTCAACGATACTATCTATGGGATTCTCGATGCCGCCAAGCTCGCCGGAAAGCACCGGATCGAGGTCGGACATAAGATAGCAGCCGTCTGTATGTGTGTGCGGGAATATCTCCGGAAGGGTGCAGACAAGCACTCCGTTTTCATCAAAGCAGAACTCGTTGTGGGAATGTACCACAAAGTCGCTGTAGCCGCAGATGTATTCGCCGTCTAAGCCAATGCAGGCATCGGTGTGGATACGCAAACCAAGCGTTTCGGCTGTGCATACAAGCACCTGCTCGGTTGGTGTTTCTTCCTTAACGTAGCAGGCTTCGGTGTGGGTGTGCTCCTCGATGCCGCAGCTGGGATCTCTCTCCAAAGTAAGGGCGGGGAGAATCAGCGCATAGGTAGTGCAGAACACTACAATGCACGCCAGAACGCTTACAATTCTTTTCCATATGCTTTTGCGGCGATTCTTCGCGACTGCCGCTGACACATCCTGCAAAGCAATATTTTGCAATTCAAGCTCCCCTTTCATAAGATTTTTATTACTTAACTACTCCCATTCGGTTAAAGGGCCATACTCGGAACAGTATTTTTCCGACTATCTGCTCCTGCGAAACGCATCCGACAGCGGTGTTTCTTGAATCTACCGATGTGGAGCGGTGATCTCCCATAACAAAATACCTGCCGTCTGGCACCTGAAAAGGCATTTCGATATTACAGTCGCCGAGGGATTTTTCAAAGACATAAGGCTCGTCAAGCATAACGTCGTTGACGTAAACCGTGCCGTCCTCCTCGATGTTTATCCAATCTCCGGGACCGCATATTATGCGTTTTACAAGTATCTTATTATTATAATAGAAGGCGGTGATGTCGCCCGGCTTGAAATCCGAGGTTTTAACACTGAAAATTATTTCGCCGTCCATAAGCGACGGAGTCATTGAGTTGCCGTAGATCTGCAAAACCGGAAGCCACAGAGTAGCCACAAGAATTGCTATCGCGGCGACGGTTATCAGCGTGTAGATGGTGCTGCGAAAAACCGTTCGGTAGCGGCTTTTGTATTTTACCCTTTTCAGCTCTGATTCCAGCTGTTTGACGGACGGCATATCGCGGGTTTTACGCTTTTTCACGCTTTATGCTCCTATTCGTTTGTGACTGGCGGAACGTCGCGGCTTTCATACTCTGTCAGCATTGCTTTCAGCTTTTCAGCCAGCAGCGTTTGGTACTTGTCCGTTTCGGAGTGAACCCTGCGGCTGTATGCCTGCGCTTCTTCGATGATATTTTCGGCGCGTTCTTTTGCCTCGATTTCCATTTGCCAGAACTTGGCTTCCTTTTCCGTTTGCAGCCTTTGAACATTCTCGACATACTGCGAAGCCGCGGCTTCGGCTGCTTTAAACACTCCGTTCAGCTGCATTACCGCCTGCGCGATAGAGCCAGCCTCGTCGATGGCTATCGTTCTTTCGCTGAGCTTTTCTTCGGTTTCCTTAAGCTTAAGCTGCAAGCGCTCGTTTTCGCGGCGCTCGTCTAAAAGCAGCTGCAAAAGATCGGCGCGGCTGAGCTTTTTTAATTCGCTATCGTTCATACGCGCCTCCTGCGGACTAAGTACGGACTGTATATGCTATATGCTCGAAAAAATAAAAAATGACGGTCTGATATTCTGCGCGCTGTGCCGATAGTGAGCAACTTACAACACAAAACAACATAATTACCTATATAATGAACCGTCATTAGTCAGTGCTAATCTTTATTGCGAAAATTTGTATAGCACAAAGTTTGTAAAAAGTCAACAGTCAAAACTATAATTATATGCAATATGATTAGACATTCACAAAAATGCCTTTGCCGTTAGTATATATTGACGATAAAATTTCTGCGGCTGTGGCAGTTCCAAAAAGTCCCAAAATAATTCATGCATGCAAAAAAAGAGCTGCCCATACAGGACAGCTCTTAATTATTCGGTTAATTACTGAATTACTCAGCAACAGGAGCTTCTGCGGGAACCAGAACCTCAAAGCCGTAAACAGTGGTGTCGCCTTCAAAGTTGAGCATGAAGTTTGCCCATCCGCCGATATCGCCGGAGAGAGCAACAGGGCTGTTTGCAACTATATCAGCACAGTTGAACCAAGCAACGTTCTTTTCGCCCTCTTCAACAACTGCGGGAGCAGTGGTCTCGAAAGCTTCGGGAGCAGAGGTCTTTTCAGTCTGGAAGATAACGCCGTTAAGCTTACCGGTGTATGTAACCTTAAGCCAAGCGCCTTCGGTGGGGATAGCCTTTACAACAGCGTTCCAAGCCTTGCCGCCGTCGATCCAGTTGGTAGCGATTCTTGCGTTGCCATTGTTTTCAGCGTCAACGAGAACTACGCCGTCTGCAAAGGTGCCGGGAGCATCCTGGTAATCCTGTCCGCCGGTGGTTTCAAGAACTAATACAGACTGATCTGTTGCTTCAGACTCGATAACAGCATGGCACATCGGGCAGTAGCCGCCGATATCGGTATGAGGCATAGCCAAGAAGCGACCGCGGATGAGAACTGCATGGTACTCACCGGTTACGTATACGAATGCCAAGTTGCTGCTTACTCTCTTCTTGCCGGAAGCAGGAACTGTTACCTTTATGTAGTTATAGGTTACGGTGTCGCCAGCGCCGCCGTCGCAGTTATTTCTGAGTCTTGCAAGGTACTTAATGTCGCCGCCGCAAGCAGCTGCAAATTCAGCAGCAGTCATCTTTATAGTCTTGTCAACAGCATTCTTTTCAAGATCTATAGTCTTACCAGCAGTTTCAGTTATGAGCTGTGCGCCCCAGCCTTCGCCTTCAGTGGTGTACTCAAAAATAATAGTTGTGCCTTCTTCAGAAAGAGCCTTCTTAACTTCAGCAAGCTCTTCCTTTGTGAGGATTTCGCCCCAGGTTGCGGGTGCGCGCTCGCCCAATTCAACCAAAACTTCGTTGCCCTTAACAACCTTGATCGAATTGTATGTTACCTTCTTAACGCCATAGTTAGAACGGAAGAGGGTGATGTTGTCTACAGAACCAAGCTGATTAACAATTGTTTCGGAAGTTATTGCCTTAGTGTTCTTGTTGCCATCTGCAGTCAAGCCTTCGGTAATGCTGTTTGTTTCAAATATAAGCTGGAATCCCCAACCCTTATTGCCGTTGGTGGTGTAGCTTGCCTCGAAAACAGCGCCTTCCTTAGACATTGCAGCCTTTAAAGCATCGGCATTAGTGCCTTCGATAAGTACTTCCCAGCTCTTGAATTCCTTGTTCTCAACAAGAACGATTTCTTCAGCTTCTCCAGAGTCGCTCTTCTTAGTGAACTTAGCAGAGTATAAGGTGAAGTCGTTCTGACCATGCTGAATAGTGAAGTCGGTAATATCATCGACAGTCTTGCCGTTAGCTTCCCAAGCTTTAAGAGCTTCGTCCAAATCAAGGGTTGCTACCTTTTTACCGTCCTCGGTATTAGCTACTTTGCACGCTGCGGGAAAATCAAACGCATGGAAATAAACAACCGGAATACCACCATTGCACCATCCAACAGGAGAACCTGTATAAACGAAGCTGAATGTTGATCCGCCTTCGCTTATTATTGCCTTGATTTCATCCATGCTCAATGTGAAAATGTCTGAATCATCACGATTCCAAACCCTGCCTTTTCCAAAGAAAGCGTTGGGTTCCTTGGGATCAAAATCTGAAAAGCCTTCAGCATTCTCGAATACAACGATTTCGTCTGCAGATGCAGGCTCGTCAGCTGCGAAAACATTTACCGCGAATACAGGCAGGAGCATAACTACTGCGAGTACAATCGCTAAAATCTTTTTCATAGTTTTTACCTCCAAAATATTATAGTTTAAATAGGTTAGCATTAAACTGCTAATATCATAGCACTTTTTATCCGTTATGTCAATCTCTAAACCGAAAATTCATATAAAAAATACAAATTAATCTTTTAAATATCAGCGTTTTGACAAAGGAAAAATTTACTTCGACTCAGGCTGAAAATCCTCACGCCGTTGGGCATGAGGATTTTTCACACCGATTGATTTATCCTTTGATAAACGTTATTATTTTCTCTTCGAGATTACAACGGCGGCAGCTGCGATTGCCATGGGGAGAACTGCCAGAACTATGCCGGTGTCGGCAGGAGTGGTAGTTTCAGCAGCGGGAGCAGTATCTGTGGGAGCAGTAGTGTCTGCGGGAGCTTCGGTGGGTGCTTCCTCTGCGGGAGCATTAGTCTCAGCAGAAGCGGGAGCAGTGGTAGAAGGCTCGTTTACGACAAAGAAGTCGCCCCAGCCATAGGAATCGCCGACGTTTCCAACGTCACCATAGAAAGAAAACTTCTCAACAGGAGCTTCGGTAACAGTGAATACAATGGTGGAAGCACCGCCCTCAACCTCCGTAAACACGGCAGTGAGACCAAGTCTGGCTACATCGCCATCGTTGACGCCGTAAGCTCCGAAGTACTTGGTTGCTTCTGAGCCATCGAAAGCAACGTCCTTATAAGAACCGCCGAAGATAGCAAGGTTGCAATAGTTAGTAGTGCCATCTGCATCATACATAGCCTTAAGGCAGAACTCTGCGGCAACAGTGCCGTCGAAAGTAACCGTCAAGGTATCGCCGATTCTAAGAGTGTTGTCACCGCTGCTGGTCTTGAAGTAAACACCCGCAGGGCCATTGGATGCCGTGCCGTAATCGGCAGCGAAAGCTGTAACTGAAAGAGCCATAACCATCATTACAGCCATAACGATTGCCAAAATCTTCTTCATAATATTTCTCCTCCAAACTTTATATAGGATTATTCGGTTTTGCTAAACCATTTTGATTATATCACCCTGTAACCGTTTTGTAAATACTTTTTGGCGATTATAGGCGTCCGCGACTTTAAATTCATATACTTTAGCCTTAAAATACAAGCTGTATATGTGCAAAATCACTAAAACAGGACAAAAAAAGAGACGCCCGAAGACGTCTCTTATAATGTGTGCCTACTGTAAATTACTTTCTCTTTGAGATTACAACAGCAGCTGCGGCAACCGCCATAGGAAGAACTGCCAGAACTATGCCGGTGTCGGCAGGAGTGGTAGTATCGGCAGCAGGAGCAGTATCGGCAGCGGGAGCGGTGGTATCTGCGGGAGCTTCGGCAGCGTCGTCAGCGGGAGCTGCGGTGTCTTCTGCGGGAGCATTGCCCTCACCGGTGTAGGTTACGGCAACGGAAACCTCGAAGGTGATTTCGCCGGCTTCGGAAGCGAAAGCGTAGGGGTTGAGTACTACAGCGGTAGTTCCGGCAGGAATATCGCCCGAAACAACGGCAACACCGTCAACGAAATCAGCGGTCATAGCAGTCTCGCCGTCTCTTGTGTTCCAGTGAAGCTCGAGCTTAGGAGATACGCCCTTAGAGCAAGGATCGGTATTGCTTGCCTTAACGGTAACTTCAATCGAAGTAACCTGAGACAAAGGAGCAACCTTTTCGATAATCTCGGTGATTATGGGGAAGCATCCGCCCCAGGTGCCGTCAGCGGCAACACCGGTCATGGTGGCTACGTTGGTATCATAGTCGTTATCGGTGAATGTGCAGACAAAGGAACCGGTTGCGGTTGCAGTGCCGTCAGCATAAACGCCGATGGAAAGTGCGCATACCATTGCAAGCGCCAGTACAACAGCTAAAATTTTCTTCATTTTCTTTTCCTCCAAGTAAATATTCGGTATTAAACCACATTTATTATACCACGTCCGTTAACTTTTGTAAATACGATTTTCCAAATTCCTATTGATATATATTAACTTTTGGCTTGATGTTTCGGCATAACAGCAAAAAAAGAGGCGCCCATGCGGACGTCTCTTTTCACATTTTAAGCAAATTACTTTCTCTTAGAGATAACAACTGCAGCTGCGGCAATCGCCATAGGGAGAACAGCCAGAACTATGCCGGTGTCGGCAGGCTCGGTAGTCTCGGCAGCGGGAGCAGTATCTGTGGGAGCGGTGGTATCCTCTGCAGGAGCGGTAGTATCATCCTCAGCGGGAGCGGTTGTCTCGGTGGGAGCAACAGCGTCAGCACCGGTTACGAACTTAGCAGAGTACAGCTTGAAGTTGCCTGTCCAAACCTGAACCAGGAATGCCTCGGCAGTATCAAGAGTAAGACCTGCATCTGTCCAAGCTTTAACCATATCATCAAGAGCAACGGTAGCTTCATACTTGCCGTCGCCAAGATCGGTTACGGTGAACGGAGCAGTTACGCCATTACCGTTACCATCGGTAAATGAAAGGTTAAGGGTGGGGTTGCCTGCTCCGTCGCCGGAGTAAACATAGGTAAAGGTTGCGCCGCCCTCTTCCATTATAGGCTTGATGTCAGCCCAGGTAACGGAAAGGCACTGAGCAGCCTCACGTCCCCAGTAAGCGTCGGTACCAAAGAAGTCCCAAGGATTGACAAGATCAGCAAACGCCTGACCTTCAGCATTCTCGAATACAACGTTTTCTTCAGCGAAAGCGGGTACTGCGAGTGCGAAGAGCATAACGAGAGCCAAAAGTGTGGCTAAAATTTTCTTCATTTTCTTTTCCTCCAAGTAGATATTCGGTTAAATAACCATATTTATTATAGCACGACTATTTAATTTTGTAAATAGTGTTTGGCAATTTCTTATTGACTTATAATAACATCAAGCTTGATGTTTTAATACATAATGCAAAAAGAGACGCCGCTAAGACGTCTCTTTATGTTTTGACTTTTCAAAATTATTTTCTCTTAGAGATTACAACGGCAGCTGCGGCAATTGCCATGGGAAGAACAGCCAGAACTATTCCGGTTTCAGCGGGAGTGGTGTCGGCAGCAGGAGCAGGGGTGTTGTCCTCTGCGGGAGCAGTGGTATCTGTGGGAGCTTCGGCAGCGTCGTCAGCGGGGGCTGCGGTGGTGTCTTCAGCAGGAGCGGTGGTGTCGTCAGCGGCAGGAGCGTTGGGGTTGCTTACGGTAAAGGTTACCTTAACTTCCTTAAAGCCTGCGGGAAGATCGCCGGTAAGAGCATTCAGACCGCCCATCTTAAAGAGAAGCACAACGCCGTTGTTGCCGTCGAGGTTGCCGTTCTTAACGGTGTTTGTGGACTTTTCAGCGTCAAGCTCAACCTTGGTGCCGTCAAGCTCGAGAGCGGTAACGGTTACAACAGTGCCGTCGGGAAGAGCGGTATTCTGCGAAACGTTGCCGGCAGTGGTCTTAACGCCGATGAACGAAGCGTCTGCGCTTGTGGACTGAGAGCTTTCAAGAGTCGCGGTAAGGGTGAACTCGCCGCCCTTTGAAACGTCTATCGTTTCGGACTGAACAAGAGTTCCGAAAACATCGCCGATTTCAAGAAGCATATTGGTGTCGCCGGCTGCTGCAAAAGCAGACACGGTCATGCAGGAAACAAGCATTACCGCTGCAAAAGCAATTGTTAAAATTTTTTTCATCAGATTTTCCTCCAATTATATATTTCGGTGCATATCCTCATAACTTGAAAGTTAATTAGGATACAAACCTACTAAATTATATACCTGATCAACGCCTAATTCAAGTAGTTTTACACAATGCGCGAGATATCGTCAAAAAGTTATAAGAATACATCAACACAAAGCTCAGCTAAAGATAATCATTTCCGGAAAGCCATGCATTGCCGACCAATTAAAGCCAATAGACCGATATTATATGAGCAGAAAGCGGAGCTCCGACGACATTATCATATCGCCTATATTATAAATAGTATATACAATAGATTTTAACGGCATTTTTGCGGGAAAAACGCAGCCGTCGCGCATTTGAAAAGCTCATCTTTCAAAAATGAAACGTAAATCAAGAAATGAAGAAAAATAAAGAGAAATCAAAAGAATTAAAAAGAAATCGGGATATATTTAAAAAAAGTTTTAAAAAGGGCTTGACAATTGCGCGGGTGTGTAATATAATAGCGGACGTTGCGAATAATTCTATTATACAGGAGGAAAGAAAATGTCAACATTTATGGCAAACCCGCAAAACGTTGAGCGCAAGTGGTATGTTATAGACGCTGCCGGCAAGCCCCTCGGAAGAGTTGCTGTTGCTGCTGCAAGCATTCTTAACGGCAAGAACAAGCCCACCTACACCCCTCACGTAGACTGCGGCGATCATGTTATCATCATCAACTGCGAAAAAGCGGTTCTCACCGGCAATAAGCTGAACAACAAGGTATTAAGATGGCACACCGGCTGGATCGGTCACCTTAAGGAATACAAGTATTCCGATATGATGGCTAAGGAGCCTGAAAGAGCTATGAAGATAGCTGTTGAGGGTATGCTTCCCCGCAATACCATCGGTGCAAATTCGGCTAAGAGACTTCGCGTTTACAAGGGTTCAGAGCATCCTCACACTGCTCAGCAGCCTGAAACCATTGAGCTTTAATGAAGGAGGACGGAATCAATGTACGAATCTAAATCAGCATATTTCTATGGAACAGGACGCAGAAAGCATTCTGTCGCCAGAGTCCGCCTTTATCAGGGCACCGGCAAGGTAACCGTCAACGGCAGAGATATTGACGATTACTTCGGTCTTGAAACCCTTAAGCTCATCGTTCGTCAGCCCCTCAACCTCTGCAACGTTGCAGAAAGTTTCGACGTTGTATGCACAGTAACAGGCGGCGGCGTTACCGGTCAGGCAGGCGCCATCAGACACGGCATTTCCAGAGCTTTGCTTCAGTACAGCGAAGAACTTCGCCCCCAGCTTAAGGCAGCAGGCTTCCTGACAAGAGACCCCAGAATGAAGGAAAGAAAGAAGTACGGCTTAAAGGCTGCACGTCGCGCTCCTCAGTTCAGCAAGAGATAATTGTTTTATACTCTTATTCATCCCTCAAGGCTATGCTTTGGGGGATGGTTTTTGTTTCTAACTTCGGTTCGCCGAGACCATAAATAAAGGACATCCCACAAGGTTGAATCTGGAATGTCCTCTTTTGTGCGTTATTGTGGCGCTGACGGTCAAAGAACAGTTGTAAGCGCTCAGCCGTTTTTGAGTGATGAGACTGCCGCTTCAAATACCGTATCGCCTCGAACAACGTCAAATTCACTGCTTTCAAGAGCGTTAAACAACATTACGCTTGCTACCTCAAAAAGAAAATGACTCAGGTGGAGTTTGCTGAGTGGACGTATTATACTCTTGAACTCAGAAGCAAGACAGAAAATGGCGAGATTGAGTTTGAGAAGTATAGGGAGATGGTTAGGGAGTAACGCTCCTCTGATTTATTGCTGTTCGAGAAACGCCAACTGTTTTTTACAACTTCCTTGACAATTTCAATAATTTTAGTTATAATGTATTTTAGAAGCTATTGTAAATATCGTTCCGACAATTTGAGGAGGTTGCAATTATGAGTGATAGATTTTTTTCTGACAGTGTTCAATATCAGGCTGTTTTACTAAATTTAGAGAAAAATAACGGACAGCTAAAATGCGCTATATGCGGGAAAGTACTTGTATCAAAATCGGAATGCCGTTTTGACCATATTTTTGCATATGCTAAGGGTGGAAAATCCACTTTAGATAATTGTCAAATTTTATGCGAAGACTGTAATTTATCAAAAAGCGATAAAGAAATGAACGACTTTATATTAGAAGAAAAAGCCAAGAGATTTATGGCAGGAGAAACAATTACTCCTAATATATCGTTTACTGAACCAAAAGCAAAAATTGATGATAGTAAAATGACAAAAGAAAAGTTTGATTCAATAGTTGGGGCATTTATAGAAAAACATAAAGATATTAAAAAAGTGGATTTCATAAGAGATAAAAACAACTTGCCGTCTGTAGCATATGTTACTAAATATTATGGAACAATGAATGAATTGAAGCTTGCTTTTGGACTTGAAATTGATACTGTATGGAACAGAGAAAACATTTGGCAGAGATTATTAGAATATTCAGAAACCAATCCGGATTTCAAGCAAACTGAACTGACAAAAGAAAACAAGCTCCCTTCCCTTCCCTGTGTTCTGACTCATTTTCCTGAATATAAAAACTTCAGCGACATCAAAATTGCCCTTGGATTAGATTTGAATTATGAATTATGGACGAAAGAAAAAATTGTTAATGCTTGTCGAAGGTACTTGAAAACTCATAGCAAAATCACATTAAAAGACTTGCGAAAAGAAAACGGATTACCAACATCTAAAGTGATATATAGATTTTATGGCACTATGCAAGACTTCCAAAAAGATATAGACTCCGAAGTATCAAGAATTCCGGAGTTTATTTCTAAAGAAGAATTAATGAGGGCAGCGCAAGAACTGATTAAGAAAAATGGTTCGACTTTTGAATCCAGAGCTTTGTTTTTGGAAATGTTCCCTTACAGTCAATCAGTAATAATACATCGATATGGTTCTTTTAATTCTTTTATGAAAGCAGCAAACATCATAATTGTAAACACAAAAAAGGCTAAATATACCAAACAGGAAGTAGACGACCTTATTCTTTCATATTTAAAAAGTGGAAATCCCATTCCATCTTCAGCCAAGCAATTATCCTCACTTAATTTACCGTCATCTTCAACAATTTTAAGATTTTATGATGATTGGAAAGAGCCTTTTGTTGTTTTCTTGAAAATGATAAATATTACAAGCAAATAAGAACTAAAATAAGAGAATTGCGATTATAATAGAGCGTATTGTTACATAACTAAAGCCGACCTCAAAAGAAGTCGGCTCTTGTATTATGCAGAAAATCGAACATTCAACTTTCGAATGGTCTTTATCTGACCTTTGGATTTTTCTGTGTATCAGGCTTAAAATCAGAGTGTGTAAATGCCTCTGCATAACCTGAAATCACATCAGATAACCAACGGCTGTCAGACTTGATTTGAAATGAACGGTTCGACTCAAAGAGATAATTATTTTATACTCTTGTTCATCCCTCAAGGCTATGCTTCGGGGGATGGTTTTTTATCAATCATCCTTGCGCTTGCGCATACGCCGAAATCATGGTATAATCAATGCATCCGCCGATAATATATTTCTTAAAACGACACTTCACAATCGAAAAAAGAAAATATTAAAGCGAAATCTTTGCCGGAGGGATCTTACAATGAATGACATCAACAATACCATAATAGAAGCGATCATTAAAAAGGCAGAAGCCGCATGCCCCGACTCTTTGGCACTGATAGGCGTATATGGTTCTGCCGCCGCCGGAGACGAGCATGAAAAGTCGGATCTGGATCTAATGATCATAATAAATGATGAAAGCGGGCAGGTGCTTGCCGACGGATTTATTCTTGATGATATCGATGTCGGATACGACATTTACTGCACAGGCTGGGATATGCTCGAAAGAGACGCGCAGTGCAGACACGCTCATTTATCAAAGCTGCTCGACTCGAAGATAGTTTACTGCAAGAACAGCGACGCACTAAAGAGATTGGAAGATATCAGGAAAAAAGCCGCAGAGCTTCTGTCGTCGGATAAACGGTATACTTTGGCTACCAACGCATACGGCGAAGCCAAAAAAATGCTTGCGAACGCGTATCTTTCGGAATCGCTGTCAAAGGTAAGAAGCAGTGCGGGAGCGGCGGTTGAGCTTATAGAAAACGCCGTTATGCTGTATAACGGTCGATATTTCAAAAAAGGAACCAAGCGGACATTCGACGAGCTGAGCCTGATAAAGCTTCCTTTTGATCTGAAAGCCGCCGTTATTGACATCATCGGTGCGGATACGGTCGAAAAAATAAGGGAAAGGCTGAAAGTACTATTGACCGTGACCGGAGAATATTTGCAGCCTCCGAAGAAAAGGGAGCTTCCCTGCGCGGAAAATCTTAAAGGAACATATGAAGAAATGTATTCCAACTGGAAAAACAAAATGCCGGAGGCGGCAGACTGGAAGGATATGTATTCATCGTTTATGAATATGCTTTACTTGCAGAATATGCTTCATGAGATCTCGCAGAGTGTCGCGGTGGACGACTTTGAAATTATGGATAAGTTTGAGCCTGACGATCTCGACAGCAATACAGCCGTTTTCAACAAAGCTTTGAGCCGCTTTCTTGCAGAGTATGAAAAGGCAGGGATCTGTCCGAAGCGTTATGCGAACGCTCAAAAATTCGCGGAAGATTACTGCAAGGAAGTTGCCGAGACCGATATCCGTGCGTTTACGGGGAACGAATGATCCCGTTTGCTTGGAGAAGTATCTGACATATTGGAAAACTTATGTACGAAAGCATCCTTCAAAGATACCTTAGAGGGATGTTTTTGCATACTGCCCCATCAATTTTCCCAAACTCATGTAAAGAAATCCTGCCCCGGGATATGCTATTATAGATACAGAAGGGAGGCTGACAGCATTGAAGGAAGCAATTATGGCAATGCAGCGTCTGATTGACTGGATCGACGCGCACGCCGTGGAAAACCCCGGCTTGGTTGAAATGTCGAAGCAGATTGGCTACTCGCCCTACTACTGCTCGGAGCAGTTCCACCGGATTGCCGGAATCACCATAAAGGAGTATATGGCGCGCCGCAGGCTGAGTATGGCAGCTCTTGTGATCCGCGATACCGACCGACCGCTGCTCGACATTGCTTTGGATTACGGATTTTCTTCCCAATCTGCTCTGACGAGAGTCTTTGTGAATGCCTTTGGATGTACACCGGCGGCATACCGAAGAAATCCCGCTCCCATACCCATTCAATGCCGCAAATGCGTAATCTCGCCTTCTGATTTTATCCTGAAAGGAGATATTGACATGAGCAATTTAGTATTACCGTCCTATAGGATGGAGTATATCCCCAGACACAAGTATTTAGGCGTTTACAAGCCGTCCGAAACCGCAAACGGTCCAATCTGGGCAGGACACGACTGCGACCTTCTCTGCGGCATGATATCCAGCATGACCGACCCCCATCCCATCGTTACCGGAATGACCGCCGGCTGGAAATGTGAAAACAGCGAAAGATCCTACTTCTTCGGCGCGGGAGTGGAATGCGACTATGCGGGAGAAATCCCAGAAGGCTTTGAGCTGCACGAGTTCCCCGACAGCTACTACATCGTGTTCTCCCACCCGCCGTTCGACTATCCTACAGACAACTGCGAGGTAATGAAGCGCGTTGAGGACTTGGCGTGGAATTTCGACCCCACTCCGCTCGGCTACGAATGGAATGAGGATGTTTGTCAGGACTACCAGCGGCACTATCCCGAAGGGCTGGGATATCAGGTGCTGCGTCCGGTTAGGAAGATCAAGAAATAAATAAACAAAGAAGTAAATAAACATAGAAGGCACCCGCAAGGTCGGAATGACTTTGCGGGTGCCCTCTTTTGTATTTTTGGAGATGTTAAGCCCAGCCGTCGGCTACCTCGCCTTATCCCCTGCCTCATACCCTCCGGTAATCTCAATAACATTATTATCAGGATCGGTAAGGTGGAAATAGTGATACGTGGGGTGAGCCTCGCGGATTTCGGTCACATTGCCTATGCCCAGTGCCTTTACCCGCTCATGCTCCGCGGCAAGATCCTCCACCCAATAATTCTGGACGAATTTATGTGGGCTGTTAAGATCGGTGCAGTGACCTATAAGATTATTTTCGTTCATCAGCGCTATACATTTATTATCTATATAGAACTCAACAAACTTGTTTCCGCTCGAACAGCGGTCCCCCACCTTTGTATCAAGCAGCTTCTCATAAAATTCCACCGATTTTTCAAAGTCCTTTACTATAAGATACACGCTTCCCAGGTGCAGCGGATTCTTGTTTTTGCAGGATTCATCAGCATTGCGCAATAGCAGCTCGTCGCAGGAGATGCCGAAAATTTCGCCCATGCGGACGATTTTGTCAACCTCGGGGACGGACTGTCCAAGCTCCCACTTCGAGATCGTCTGCCTTGAAACATCCAGAATCTCAGCCAAAGTAAGCTGAGTCAGACCGTGTTCTATTCTTTTCTGCTGTATTTTCTCGCCGATAGTCATAATATCTACCTACATAAGTTTTTGCGCTCAAGCTCAAGCAAGATTATTGTAGCATATCAGTGGTGATCGTTCAACCAACTTTGGCAGGAACCTGCGCAACTGTGGGGTGCGCAGGTGGAGTTAGTTTATCACCGATCTGACGGTCAAAATCAGTCGCGAGCACTCAGCCGTTTTTGAGCGATGATACTGCCGCTTTAAATCCCGCATCAGTCCTGATTACATCAAATTCGCTGCTTTCAAGAGCCTTCAAAAGCTTTTCACGCGCACCCGCTCCCGAGCGAGTCCACTCGTCCGGCGATATCCTCTCTCCCAAAAACAGGATCGACGTATGCTCCGACGGCTGTGCGCCGTCCATTTTACAGGCGTGTTCCGAAGCGCTTTCAATGCATGCAATCGCCCTTTGCCTATCAGGCAGGCAGTATTTTGCAAGCTCGAGATATGTCCGGCTCAAAAAGCCGTGATAGAAGCCGTAATCGCCGTTTTCGAGAAGCAGACCAAACATTGCAGGTATCTTTTCAAGAATCATAATTCGCTGCGCCGCGCTCAGACCGTGACTCCGCGACGATTCATAAATGAGCCTGTAGATAAGATTCAGTGCCGCGTTCAGACTGCGCCTGACAGAGGCTTCCCTCTCCTCGCCTTCAAGCACACTCAGAGGGCGGTATGCTCTATTCCCGACCACATGCTCGGCAGCTTGTTCATCCACAAAACAGCGGACTCCCGATTGCCCAGCAGCTTGTGACAGGCTGCAATGTTACGGATACAGTGGCAGGATTCCTCGATATCATCGGTCATTTTCATAAATCGTTCTGAAACCGCAATCGACATTTCAAGATAATGCCTTCTCCCGCCGCCGACATTGTGAAGTCCCATCAGATAGGAATCTGTCATCATTGCGTTGACGACGGTCAGATCGTTGGGAAAGCGGGTATAAAGCTCCTGAGACAGCTCAAAAGCCGCCCGAATGTCTCCCGAATTGTGGGCGTTGTGCCTTTTGAAGAGATATTGCGCTTTTGCCCGCTCGTTCGTCTCATAATCCGCTCCCAAAAGCGCGTCCACCGTCACGCCAAAGAAGGAAGCGAGCGTGGGCAGGAATGTTATGTCGGGATAAGTTACATTGTTCTCCCACCGGCTGACCGACTGCTTAGAAACGTTCAGCAATTCCGCGACCTGCTCCTGAGTCAAGCCCTTTGCGTTCCGCAGGTCTTTCAGCTGTTTGCCAAAATCAAACATCATAAAACCACCTTTCAATTAGTTTGAGATCTCATGTAGAATATATCATGGTTCTTGCGGAAAAACAAGGTATCGTTTTATGATTGTTGTATTAAAAAGTGAGACTTGCAGGCGGGATTGTGCCGTCCTCAAACAGTATTGCCGCTATTCATATCGGTTTTTATATAAAATCCTTGCATCGGCAGTATGCTTTTTGACAAACTCCGTTTTAGCTTGGGTGTAGCCGTCCCTGTCATGCTCGAATTGATGCCACAGGCTCAGCTTCAGCCGCTCATACTCCTTTGCAATGCGTGGATTGTCGTTTAGATAGTCCCGAAAATACAGCTCGTCATTATCCCCCGCAAAGCGAAGATGGAGATGATAGACCTTATCCGCAAAGCCGTTTTCGGTGTAGCCGCGGTTGAAGGACACCCTGCCCTCCGACTCCGACATCTTAATAAAGCCGCATTTCGTAATCAGCTCGATAACGGCGGGCATGCTCTCGTCGTGAGAAATCTCGACAAGGATATCAATAATCGGCTTCGCCCAAATTCCGTTTACAGCAGTGCTGCCGATGTGACTTATGCGGATAATTTTGCGGGATAATAGTGCGCCGCGCAGAATGTCCGCCATTTCCTCATATTGCTTTTTCCATTCGCCGCTGTGCTCGGTCAGCTTAATGGGAAAGAGCGACCATAATTCTTCAAGAGTCATTTGGGATAGTGGTTTGGGCATTTTTAAATCCTCCGTTGGTGATTTTCGGCTCTGCAATACATCCGCAAGCTATAATGCGGCGAGAAAGCAGGCTAATCCCGTGAAAAGATAAGCCGTGCAAGACAAAATCAGGTTATCAGCTATATTATACTCTATTTTTTGGCAAACTGCAAGCAGCTCGGCGGACGCTGACTAATCCTGATAAATCGGAAATCCCTGTGAGAAGGCTTCAATTCCTTGTTAGGGAGGATTATTCTTGACTTTTTCTAAGCCGTATGTTACTATTTTTCGATTAAAAAGTGTCCAGACCAAACTTGGTCGTGACCAAACTTGGTCGTGACCATGCATGGTCATTAAATCGGTGCAAAATCCCATCGTATAGCGGTTTTGTGGCGATTTTATGCGGGTTGCCAAAGCAACCCCTGTACACTTTTTTACGGAAAATTAGTATTACTCCAGCATAACCGTTTTTCGGCTGTGCGGGAGGTTTTTAGTGAGGTTAAAATTGATGCTGTTAATCTGAGCATACTTGCAACAAACAAGCCGCGAAAGCGGCGAGAAAAGCAGGCGAAGCCGGAGACAAAGAATAAATCGCCTCAGGCGATACCGCCACTTTTCACTTTTCTCTCTTATCTTTTATCTGGAAAAGCCGCCCAAGCATATTAGAGAAAAGAGAAGAGAGAAGAGTGAAAAGATAAGAGTACCAAAATGTGCAATCAGCACATAGGTAAGTCCAGAATGTCAGCACATAGGTAAGTCCACGT
>ENA-ORMR01000696-ORMR01000696.1-human-gut-metagenome-genome-assembly--contig:-NODE-696-length-30959-cov-7.096589_pt1 | contig 30959 bp, 42 predicted proteins | sample MGYA00242107_ERZ509003 | MGnify/ENA primary metagenome ERZ509003 (study PRJEB26280, sample SAMEA2338699) | human gut metagenome | biome: human gut; feature: human-associated habitat; material: faeces...
CCGGTAGCCGATGCAGCGCCTTGGTCGCCGGTAGCAATCTTTTCCTTTACCCACTTACATTTACTAAAAGTGAACTTGATTGCCGCATCAACAATGCTCTTAATGCTTAACTCTGCTCCTATGTGGATTTTTGAGCAAGCAATTTTGGTATCATCTGTATCAACATCCATTTCCCCACTTCCTTCAACTTCATGAAATTTGTTCATACCAATGTATGCAGGAGGATAATATCCGAATACATCCAAGGGATAAAGACAGAAATGGAAACCTTTATTACAAGCAATTATATCACCCTGCTCTTCGTAATCCTTTCCTTCTTCATACTTGAATTCTCTGCAAGTCATATCGGAGTTGAACCCCTTGAATCCTCTAATCTTGCTGAATTCCTCTGGTATGGTAACGTTACCCGGGAGATTCGCTCTGAGTACCATGTATGCCATATAATTCGTGTCAAATCCAGCAATTCCCGTCCCGATGGCGGTAAGAAGGAATTCCTTTTCCGGATGCTCGTTTGCAAAATGCCTCAAGTTGCCCAAATAGTTAATCAAGTCTTCTTCTGTGACTTTCTCCATATCCTCATCCAGCGTTGGAATGGCATAGGATTGCCCTTGGATTCCTTCGGCTCGTCCCATGATTGCACCGAATTTTTCAACCGCTAATCTGGCTGCTCCACCGGCATGGTTACCGTTCATATTACTACCAAAAACGAATATTTGATTCTCTTTAAGTTCCTGAATGTTGTCAGGGGTAAATCTCTTTTCCATGATTTATATTGTTTTTAATTGATGTTCCTAAAAAAGAGTCCGGTCTATTTTCTCAAACTGACCGGACAAAAACTAAACTCTAACTTCAATCATTCATGTTCCCGTGGGCGTTCCGGTGGTAGCCTTACTACTTACACTAAGGTTAGGTAAGCCACGGGATATATCGATAAGCGTGGTATGGTCGCCCTTCGCCGCCATTTACTTTATACCTATTGAGGACTGGATAGGACGCTTATATATTGTCACCATTTGACGGCGGTGCAAGCCCCAAACCTTGCATGCTTACTGATAGAGGTATTTTCGGACCGTCTAAATGATGGATAATACTACTTTGAGCCTATTATCCGGTCACGGCTTTCCAGCTACGGATAATTCTCGTTTCGTTATTTGTTTCCTCAGTATGTCAAAGACCTATCAAGTGCTCCCGTCCGGTCCTCGCTACCGGAAGCCGTTCAATCCGACCACGGGAATGTTCTAAAGATTCATGTCTACATGCTCGTATCGCCAGCCGAGCATCGCGTATCCTATATCATGGCTATTGCATTTCCTGCCTATAGGTTCCCTGCCGACAAGGGAAGCGGTGTATTCGTCCATCTTCAGCTTGGCATCCGCCCAGGCATCCCTCAACGCGTGCCCGAAGGAGTACCACCGGAGTGACTTGTTCCTTCTGGAGTAGGCAAAGGCAAGCTGCATGATGGCTCTGTGGTTGTATCTTCCTTCAGTCACAAGATTGTAATCCCTTGATTTCATCTTTCGAGAAGTTTTATTATATCAGATTTACGGTATCTTCTTCGATGTCCTACTTTCGTATATGGAATATCGCTGTGCATCACGTAGCTTATTGACATTCTCAACTGTAATGCGGCCTGTTCTGTGGTAAGCCATTCGTCTGACTCTGCCGTAACAGATTGAGATATGTACAGCTTCATATCCTTTTGGATAAGTTTGTACAGTTCTTCCGCAATCTGTTTACATTCGTTTCGTGTCATTTTTTCACTGCTATAATGGTTATCGTCAAATCTTTCAGCGAGTATGAACATCTGTATTTCTTGACGTCACCCGGTTTGTCACTTGAATTGCTTAGTTGATAGGCATACGTATGTGCACTTTTCAGAGCCTCATAGGTATCCATGTGGAAAGTCATGGAACTTCCTGCCTTTATTCCCAAAATGTCTTTCTTACTAACTCTTTGCATATTATTTCTATGTTTATTTAGATTTTACATGTGTTTTATTTGCAAATAAGAAAGCTAACGGCTATATTTGTCAGTGAAATATGTATGCGTGACTTTTAATAGTCTATGCTTTCTTTTTATGTCAACCGGCTTTGTTTGTTTCTTTGTTGACGATGCAAATATAGTAGATATTTTATCTACTACAAAGAACATTAGTAGATATTTTATCTACAAACATATGTTATAAAACATGTTTTGTGTAATTGATTGATTATTAGATATATGAATAAGTATAGAAACATGTTATCACTGGCATTATCTGTAACTGCTATTGCAATATCCATAATTGCGCTATGCAGGGTATATCCGCACACCTCTGACTTGGGTCTGGACTACCAGGGGATAATAGTTGGAATATTGGCTTTGCTGGTTACGGCTGTTGTCGGTTTGAACATTTATACTCTTGTAGATTTCAAAAGAGCTACTAAAGAGGTTGAAATGTTGAAGGGTAAGTTACATAATGATGTGAATACAAGTATCGCCCTCGGTTCTAATGACATTTTCATGGTGTATCACTACCTAATTACAGGCATAGCACCATTAGGTCTTGAATATAACCTTATACGAAGCGCATTGTCTTCTTTGGTTCATTTGTCAAGTATTGGGCAGTATGACGCTTGTGGTGTTGTTTCAAAAGCATTGGTTCAATGCGTTGTCAACCCAAGCGGAATAACAATAACAAGAAAATCAAAAGAAGAATTACTATCACTATTGTCAGAAGTAAAGCAACCGAAGAAAATTCGCTTGTTTCTTGATGTAGCTCAACTTGTGGCGTCTCTGAATGTTCTCGACGTCGGCGAAGTTGTTCGCAAAACATAGATAAGGAGAGTTCTTCTAATTCTCTAATCGCTTCAAAATGTTCGGGAGAATTGAAGTTTAGACCTTTAGGTTTTGGATGTTTTCTTTTTTTCATAACGAATATAAATTAAATATATAAACTAAGAACATGATAATACATAAAGAACTAAAAGAAGAATTGCCATCAACAATAGTTGAAGTACAAAAACAGAAATCAATAGAGGGCTTTCATAAGGTTGTTGAGCTTGTTGCTTCAATGCACGCTCTATATTCTGTCGTTCCCGTTCAGTCATACGCATAGTTGATACATAGACTTGAAGTAATGAATCGCATAGTTGTTTGTTTTTCTTCTTTTTCATAATTCGTTCTTTGAAATGTTTACAATCGGTTATTATTCAAATTCGATGGATAGCTGTATTTTCTTTTTCTTGAAACGGTCTTTTGGTAAGCTGTGCATACTGACTATCTCTTTGATGGAGTTAGTACACATGGAATCAACCATTTCGTTGTATCTGTCTCCGTTGTGACCTTTGACCCAACGGAAGGACACGGAGCTAAGGCTTTTGATTCGTTCTGTGTATTTTATGATTAGGTCTCTGTTTTTAGTAGCCTTCCATGCTCCTGAAAAAACATTGATAGCATATTGGCTGTCCGAAAAAACGACCAAATCAGAACCATCCGGAACGGAAAATACGGCACTTAGGATAGCAAGCATCTCCATACGATTGTTAGTCGTATTAAGAAATCCCTTAGAAGCGGTTTTTATCACTTCTCCGTTATGGATTATTAGGTATGCAGAACCACCTTCGCCATAAACCGAAGTGTTCTGACATCCACCGTCTGTATAAGCTATATATTTACTCATTGTCTTAGTGTGTATATTAAATTATAATTATATAATCATGTGCATCATGCGTATCGCGTCACGTGTGCATACGCTACGCTATGTTTTTAGTGGTCTTTTTGGGGAATATGGCATAAAAATTAAAGTTTAAACGTTATCAAATCGCAAGAATAAACATACTTGTTTGAGCGGCGCAAACGAATCTCACTGCCACTCCTGTATAAGTAACCATTCAGCCCTGTTTCTCTGAAAAAGCTGTTTGCCAACTTTGGAGAAAAGTCTGAATAGTTTAAGAATACACGAACGGACTGTTCGACTCTGTTTACAAGTCCGCTTTTACACAAATCGTCAATAAGGTGTTTGGCTTTATTTTTGCATACCTTGGTTATATCCATGATACGCTTTCTGCTCAATCCGGTAAAGGCATTATCTGTACGTAGCATACGCTTACATTTTTTGCGGGCTTTCCGAAGCTGGTTCACAGACTTAGTATTACCCTTTGCTATGTTAATGGTATCTTCGCAGTCCGATTGCTTGCTTATATGGTTCAGCAATACAGACTTCCTGATAATGTCTATAATATCTTTTAATGAGTATTGGCATATAACCGGCTCCTGCTCTGATTTCGGTTTATTGTTCATCAAAGCTTTTGTCCGACTGTATGTCTTGCATTCAAAGTCTAACCTTATATGGTATGATTTTTCCCTTTTAAGTGATGTGGATACAAGGTCTTTACTGTCTCGTTTCAGTAATCCGTATTCGATGCCGCTATTGATTATACGGTACATCCTTGTTGACCCAATGCCGAATAAATCCTTGCACTTGCTAACAGTAGCCGATTGTATTCTTGATGAAACAAACGTCAGTTTGACGAGAACAGAAAAAGCAAGCGCTTCAATGAACCGTTTATCATTGACCGCCTGCTCTGCAAGTCCGATGTTTAAATATAACGTTTGCTTCATATAATTGAAATAAAAAAAATCCGTTGCTAAAGTAGAGCGGCAACGGATTTCCATATAGAAAAGCCCACGTTAGGGCGATCGTATAATCATGTGTCTGTTGCCGCTCTACTTGCAACGGATGCAAATATAGTAGATATTTTATCTACTTCAAAAGAAAAAGTAGATAATTTGAAAAATAATATTATGGCAAAGAATGTTTATTCCGAAAGATTTTTATCAATAGTTGATAAAATCGGGCTTAGTGATGCTAAAATCGCAAATAGTGTAGAGGGACTAGATAAGACATTAATGTCGCACATAAGGACAGGAAGACAAGGAGCTTCTATTAATGTGTTATCTTCGCTTTGCGAAGCCTATCCCCAAGTCAACGCCAACTATATCCTCACCGGGAAAGGCAATATGTTCCTGAACAACGAAGAAAAAATGGAGTCTTCTACAGACATCGGAGCAATCGGGCTTACCTACGATGAACTGGCAAGGTTTTACGAGACAACCGTATCGCGTTACGAGAGGCTTATTGAAGATATGAAGATTAAGTTTGAAGCCCTTGAAAATGCGTTCAGAGATGCTAAGGAAACTTTTGACGGAAGAGAAAGCGCATAAGAATAGAAAAGCCCTAAAGCCTTTCTATCCAAAGGAGAGTAGTTTTATGCCCCTTGAGGTCCGGCATGATGCAGTATCTTCATTTCGTAAATCTCTTGTTTTTGCGAGACGGAGGTGTGCGTTTGCAATTCATTCTCAAGCACAGATATTCTTTTATGCGCACATTCCAAGTCTTCGGATATGCGCAGACACTGTTGCATGAGAATTTTGATTTGCCTCATGAGACAAAAGACGGAAAGGTTGACTTCTTCCATATAGTTGATTATTTAAAATGTGACCGATATATAACATTTGTGTTTTAAAACGGTTCAATTTAAAAATGTGTTGTTAAGCATATCGATAAATAACGAATTTGTTACGAAATCACATGGATATAAAAAACAAGGAAAGCGCAGCGGCAAGATTACATCAATTTGTCGTATATGCCAAGAAGGAGAAAATGATTAAAAGCATACGAAATTTCGAGGATGAGTGTGGGTTGTGCAATGGATACCTGAATAATGCCTTGAATGCAAGTCCTGGAAGTATAGGTAGCGAAAATATATCCCGTATAGTGGAGAAGTTCCCGATGCTGAATGTGTATTGGCTATGCACGGGAAAAGGAAACATGCTGAATTATGAAGGGGAAGAGAAGGAATACAAGGAGGTCATGTCGCTCATATCCGAACTACAGAATGCGGTAAAGAAGATGAGGCAGTGATACTGTTATGATACCATAAATTACATGTTGTCAATTAAATAATTAATAATCAATAAATTACATATAATGTTGTAATCGCAACGGAATCACAACGATAAGGCAAGTAGTCGATAAAAAGGCTGCTTGCCTTTCGTCGTTTAGCTGGGTATCAACGATTTACTACCTTGCCAATTTCGACAGAATTTGTGCAAAAAGTAGGTAACATAGCAGAAACACAGCTTTCCGTAGTTCCACTTTTCCGGTGGGTAGAAATAATTTAGAAAACAAAAATGAGTACGGTAAGAGTCATCCAGAACAAGCAGAGATTGACCAAAGAGGGCAATGCTCCGCTATATATAACCTTTTATCTCGGTAAGGAAAAGTTAATGCTTCCTTGCAAAGTGTCTGTGCCTGCTGCTAAATTTGACGAGAAAAGCGGACTTCTCAAAGGAAACAGTAAGGAAGCAAAGGATATAAATCTTATTGTGAGTAACCTGAAAGCACGTGTCAACGATATATTGGTGAAGTTCCGGCTGAGGAACCAGGCTTTGACAAAAGATATTTTCATGCGGGAGTATAACAATCCAAGTGATTATAAGACTTTCCATGACTTCGTGAAGGAGCATATGAAAACCTACAGCCGGCGAATAGAGATGGGAACGTTCAAGCATCATCTGAGCTGTATGAAAAAGTTCAAGGCATATAATGAACTGTTACAGTTCCAGGACCTTACTCCGGATTATCTGACTGACTACCTGATTTACATGAAAAAGGAGCTTGGAAATACGGAGATAACCGCACAACGTAATATGTCCACCATCAAGATATATGTCACCGCAGCCTACAGAAAGGGCTATATAGAAGAAAATCCTTTCCAGGAATTCCATATCAAAAGAATAAAAAGCGATGTGGACTATCTGACAGAGGAGGAGCTGATGCAGTTTGTGCAATTATACTATCAAAGAACATTGCCGGAAAAGCTTCAGCTGACCTTGGCCTTCTTCCTTTTCATGTGTTTCACGAGCATGCACATTACGGATGCACGTATGTTCTGTATCGAGCAGGTAAACAATGATGTGCTGACTTACTACCGTGTGAAGAACCGGAACTGTAAACCGGAACCGATAAAGATTCCGATGCCGGTACCTGCGGAAAAACTTCTGGAAGAATGGGCAGAGGGTAGGGAAGAAGGACGTCTGTTCAGGAACGTTCAATGTGACCAGGTCGTTAACCGACAGTTGAAGGCCATTGCCAAGGAACTGGGGATTAACAAAAAAATATCGGCCAAGACAGGAAGACATACGTTTGCAACTATTTATCTCCGGAAAACAAAAGACTTATCCAGCCTGCAAAAATTGCTTGGACATAGCAATATCCGGGAAACGATGATTTATGCGCACGTCATGGATGAGAGCAAGCGGGAAGGCATGCAATGTTTCAATAGCTTCACCCTATAATAGGGGCCAAAAGCCGTACAATCGTGCGGATGATTCATAATGTTTTATTTATCAAATAAATGCGGCTGCACCGATTTGTACAAGTTCGTACAAAATGAGGTGCAGCCGCACGAATTTATGCTCTCTCGTACATCACCCAGTAGGGTTGTCCTGCCAAATATTCTACATGGTACCCGGCATCAGCCAGTTGTTTGGCCAGCGCCATCGGAGCGACATCGACAATGTTCGACAGCTCATATACCAGTTCAGCGGTGGTCTTGTAACATTTCTGTGAAGTGGTACCGATGGGTGAATAGTTCTGGCCGATGAAGTTTGCTATGGCTTTCTGCCGCTCGGCTTGTTGCTTCTCCAATTCGTCTTGTTTGTCCGGTTCTTCGTCGTTTTGATAAGAACGGAATCCTATCTTCTTGCTCATTGTGCGCCTCCTTTCTCTTCTTCCGGAGTCAAGCTTCTTATCATGGATGACACAATGCGTAAATCACTTATTACGGATATAATGTCATCAGCACTAACTTCATTGTCGACTTTCAAGTCCAGGATTAATCCGGTAGCTCTATCTATGGTATTGCAACAAGCACTGGCAACGCCATTTTGTAAAATCGAGATGGTTTCGCTGATGGAGGAGGTCAATACGATGTTATTGATTTCGGTATTCATTTCTCACCTCCTTCCCCATTAGCCTTTAGGGCATTTTGCATGCAGGAAATGATTTCACGTAACTCATCGGCAGACATATCGCAAGCTATATAATTACCACCATACGACAACATATAACTATATTCATCGGTGTTGGTAGCTGAATGACTGCGTTGGCTCGTTACAAATATGCCATCTTCGCTGATTTTTTTATGTTTGCTCATGCCTCACCCCCTTTCCGGCACTTCTTTGCCTTATAAACACACAACGCGGCTGCCGCCAGTAGGGGAGGGAACACCATCGCGGCACATGCCCAGACAATGGCACGGAAGTACCAGCAATCGGCTTCGGTCTTTATTTCGCAATCGGGAGCCAGGACGCGGTAGTAGCGGCATTGGATGTTGGATACTTGCTCATTCAGAGCTTTCAAGTTCTCGGATACACGAATCCCTGCGGGTTCTGGTGCGATAAGCGCACCGGATGTTTGATTTTTCATACTGTAACTGTTTAGCATTTTAGGCAATTTTCTTAAAAGAAGAACGGCTGCCATTTCCCGTGTCGCTAAACAGTTACAGATTCCGCTCGTAGAGCAAAAGTGTAATGGGAAAGGCAGCCGCCTATTTCGTATGTATCATTTTACTGACGTCAGTAAAATGGTTAATGTATGGGCATAAAAAAAGCCCACTGAAATTCATTGAGCATTGACCGCGCTCTGCGATACGGTGTGACCGTAACTGTTTAGCACTGCAAAGATGAGAGTTTCTTTTGAAACAACAAAAGAAAAGCGGAGTTTTTTGCTCCGCTTCTCTTTTTAAATTGAAATACCGCTCAATTCCTTTCCGATTTCACGCACCGTATTCAATATCGCCTGCTCCCGTTCTTTTGAGGGACGTTTAATTCCCCGTATATACTGTGCCAACAAACTCTGCTGCATCCCCATCCGTCGGGCAACAGCCGAAGCGTTTATCTCCGGGTGTGTAAGGAACAAGCGGGAGATACCTGCCGGTTCTGGATCATCATATTCAAAGCTCTCGTAAGAAACATCCTCGTCAATCTCTTCCCAGTGAATGCCGAAAGCTCCCAGCTCATAATCCTCGCGCTGCTCTTTGGTGGCATTCCTCAATCTTTGATAATACAAGATTGACTGCCACAACGTACGACCGTCATCAGTTTCGATGTAGATTCGTTCACCTTCGAACCAAACTTTTTTCGCTACCATAATCACTCCTTTCTATGTATAGAGATATACGGCTTATTTGCCGTATATCTTAACCCATTCTGTAATAATCAACTCTTTGTTCTCTTCAATAATAGACTCAGCCAGTTTTATGTCTTTGGGCTTCATTCCTTTATTGACCATCAACCGGATTTCATCACCTACCTGGAACTTGGCTTCACCGTCTTGACTGAGTACATGTACATGCACCGGTTCGTGGTCACGTACATAAATTCTAAACTTCAAACCGAATAAAATTAAAATTGTTGGCATATCGTTATCTGTTTTTGATTACTCTGCAAAGATAGGTAATTATTTTATTACCCACAAAGAATAGGGTAATTATTTTATTACCATAAGTAAAAATCCCCTCCGTGGTTGAAGGAACGGTAACACGACCAGTCATTCCGCTTTTCGGGCCCCATTTCGTTTGCGAGCATGCGAGCAAACGGAATGGGTGCGCCCTGCACCCCTCCGTCAAATCAGCCCCTCATCGCCAAAACTGTAATATCCACCATTCGTTATAATCACATGGTCTATCATCCTAATATTGAATAACCCTGCCGCCTTTTTAAGTTGCTCCGTCAGCCTCTTGTCCTCATTGCTCGGTCGGCTGTTGCCACTCGGATGGTTGTGCACCGCTGCGAACTGCACCGCCCCCGTATCAATCAGCACGCGCATAATCAGTCTTATATCCGCTGAAGTCTGGTCAATACCGCCTACCGATATGCGTACTTTCTTGATAATCCGTCCGGCTTGGTTTATCGACACTACCCAAAATTCCTCATTCGGCAAATCTCCTATCAACGGCTCCATCAGTTCGTATACGTCTTTGCTCATCCTTATTTGCCTACGTTCCACCTGCTGCGACAGTTGTCTCTTGTACATCTCCACGGCTGCCACGGCTACCCTCCTGCGTCCAGGAGTCAAAGAGGAAAACAATTTTTCAAGGTCTATCACTTCGTTGCTGCGTTCGATGTCCGAAACAATCTGTCTGTTGTTGCTGATTTCGTAAATCAGTTCGCTGTCGCTCATGTAGCGGCAATCGTTATCAAAAAGAGTATTCATAATTGTATGGATTAAATTGTTATAAAAGAATTGTCTTGCCTAAGAAATAGCCTCCCAAAACCTCTGCCCCAAGCGTTTCAAGTGCACACGCAAACCGTGCGTAACTATGCCCCTGCGTCAGTATATCATCGAATACAAGGCATTTCTTACCCTTGAAAAAACGCTTGTCAAACTTGATGACCTCCACCGTCTGCACCGTCTTGGCCGCTTTCGTCTCATGGATGGCAAGCCGTCCACCCTCAATGGTAATTGCTTTGTACGCATTCCTGCACCCCGTCAGCCGTGCCACCTCTTCGGCAAAAGCCTTGTATCTGATTTCGTTCTTCTCTCCGCTACTGGCTGGTATGCAGACCAACGTCACGTTGCAAACCTCCGCACCGAACTGCTCGCGCATCTTCTTCGCTACAAGTTCTGCCACAGACGCACTGCGCTTCCCGTCCTTAAAATCCCATATCATCCTGCGGATAGACCACTCCCGTTTGTTAGCCTCGTACTTGGTAGGCAAGTAATCAAAGAAGTTAAACATGAATTTAGACCATTGATTTTTCCATGCTTCGGGGATGTTTCTTTTTGCTGCCATAACTGTAAGTTTTTAATTTATTCTGGATTTCTGGAGTCGTCGGGTGGAGCCTTTTTTAATTTTCTCCGTTTCCCAGAACGACTTTTTTTTTATTCCGGCGTGTCTGTATGACGTGCGGTATGGTTGCCTTTTGATGCCGCAATAATTGAGGTGCCGAGGATGACATTCCGCAAGGTTCCGACTAAAACCGAAGGCTTGAATACTACCCGTAGGGCTGGAGATTTTTTAGCGGACAACGCCCGACCTTGTTTGTCAGACCGGTGCCCTACATTTGCGGACTCAAAAGACTACCTGACCGCATACAGAGATGCAGGAAATGAAAAGGAGTTGCGGAAAAGAAACGGAGGCACGCCAAGCGGAACGCTTACCGCTCTACGGTCTCTACCTTAGCTATTGAAACGGAAAAGACCGGGTCTACCTGCATGGATGCGGACAAACGCAAGTAGCTGCCGCTACTTACCGCTGAGACGCGCAAAATCCGTACTGGAGGAAATAGATTTGCCTGCCTGTTCCTTCAGTACGGATTTTGCGCGCGCCGTGCTCTTTGTTAATGAATGTTATAATAAATATACTTCTTTGATAATGAATACAGAATACCCCGCTTTCCATCCGAATGGAAACAGAAACGGAAGTTTCTGCCGACCGCGCCCTATCCAAAAACGCAACCAAAAGCGCAAGAAACAAGGAAATATGACAAGGAGGATGCCCCTCGGCCAGTCCTGCACACGGCGTTCTGTCCTAAAGTGCAGCGATTCCCATTGCGGACGTTGCGAGTCCTGCCATAAGCATTGCGATTGTGATTGCGGATGTATGTGTATGAGGTGAATCAGATACGTGCGTCCACGAATCCGTATGCCTGCCTGAGTAGGTGCCCGTACTTCGTCCATACACGCTTATCCACCGCATCACCGAAGTGGGTGGCTTCTTCCGGAAGGATGGACTGGTTACGCTCGCTGCGCTTATCCTTGGCAAAACGCCCCTCGCGGTCCTCGATGACACGCGTATTGTTCATGGAGATGAGTGTATATTTGCATTTCGAGCCGTTGAAACGCTTCTTCGGGAACCGTTCGTCTTTCTCTGCCAGGATGGAAGCCCAGAGCAGGTACTTGTCATGCTGCGGCGGCTCCATGCCCGCATGGGTGTGTTGTTCCACCGTCCACCCGTGTTTCTCCAGACGCTCGATGGCAAGCTCGTTGTAGGACTTCTTGTTGTTGGCACGGCGTGCATCCCCGTAACGGTCACGGTAATAATGCAGGTGTTTGTTGATATGGTTACGGTAGTAGTGGCAGAACTTGTCCATCAGCGCGTTCACCATGGTGTCATCCTCTTCATCACGCTTGACGAAGAACTCGTTGATGTTGTTGTCCACCGGCTCACGTGTCAGCATCTTCGTCACGAAGTCATAGTTGCGCTCCTGCGCCACTTCCAGGAATGAAGCGGCACTACCCCAGTCGGGTGTCAGCTCTATCGGCTGGTTGGGATTGCAGTCCAGGTCACGCCGGCTGTCATCGTTATTGGCAAGCTGCTGCCAGTTGTAGTTATGATCTTCGGCAAAGTCACGGATATAGTCGTCATTGGTCGCATTGTAATAGATATGGCGTTCATCCAACTGGTAGTAGCAGCTGTCAATCTTATCCACCATGAAGTTTAGGATCTCTATCATGAAGGAAAGTTTATCCATCACCTTGTACTGGTTTAGGATATAGTTCATGCCCACATTGGCGATGTTGTCGAAGATGGAGCCAAGGATAAAGAGCGTGCCGTCACGTGAAACGAACGGCGTGATACTTTGCCTGAGACGGACGGTCTCGTTCCAGATCTCCTTGAACAGTCCGGCGTCATTCGCAATCCTTGCATCAATGAGCTGCATCTGTAACCGCACAATCCTGTTCCAGACATCAAACAGCCGGATGCCGCGTTCTTCTTCATAATACTTGGCCGGTTCAAGCAACCATTTCTGTTCAGGCGTGTACGGCATGGAGGAGAGGAAGGTGTTGCCGTGGTGCTTCAGCACCGGATGCTCCGACTTGCGCCCGAAGATATGCTCATTGCCACGGTTGGTCGGCGCCGCCTCCTGGTCGAACTTCTCCTTGTCGAGTGTCAGCGCTTCATCGGTGATGTTGTAGTCCGCATTCGGACCGCGGCTGTTGCCGCCCTGGGTAAGTATGTAGAGCATATGCCCGTTACTGAAGCTGATACCATACTCAAACGACATGATGTGCTCGTAAGGTTTATACCATCCCTCAATAGGTTTGCGACAAACCACATAGTCACCGGTCTTGCTGACCGGATCCCACTGCTTATAACCGAGCATCTCCAGCATCTTGAACGCTGAAGGCAGGGTTTTAGTCAACGCCTGCCCAATGGTGGCCTGGGTGAGCGTAGTAATCCCTCGCGGCATGAGCCGGATGTTGTCATCTATCACGGCACCGGTAATGAATGATTTACCCGTGGCACGCGAGTAGATGACATATCCGTTCTTGTACGGCATCACGAGAAATGCCGCCTGCGCCGGATTGACCTGTATGACCTCTTCCCAGACATTTTCGTCCATTGTCCTGCCGTATCAATATCGTGGGAAAACAATGTAGTTCACACCTTCGGAGGAAGTCATGCGGGGCATGTCCTGCCCGGTGTCAGCCAGCAGCTGCGGCACCTCTTCCGGCCTGAACCTGGCGGATACGGTACAGACAATCTGTGTCTTGCTGACCGATACCATATCAATGTGCTTATGGTCAACCAGGTAAGAGATGAGTCGTTTGTTTGTCAATTTTTTCATGGGTAATCTGTTATGAGTTCATTATTTCTTCAGCTTGTGCGTCGTCGATAGGCGTGTACATCGAATCCACCAGAACCTTCTGCTCTTCCTGGGAAAGGTTGCGGACGGCATTTAGGGGAATATCCACCTTTTGCCCCATACTGTTGATCTGGATGTAGAATACGTTCTTCTCCATGCGTCGCGGGTCCTCGACGGAAGCCGGCTTCTCACCAATCATCTGATGCAGCACTTTCTTGGCGTTGTTCCATTGCTTGAGATCACCTTTGAGCTTGCAATCCCGGATAAGCTGAATCTGGTCCTTGATCATCCAGGCATACCAGAAGTCCCAGTCGAACTGGTGCTGTGTCTTGAACAGCTCTTTTGCCAGGGCGATGTCCTTCCTTATCTGGGTACGCGAGATACGGTATTTTGCCAGCATGATGTTGATGATGTGGCTCTCGTTCGGATAGTCATCCAAAAGACGTGCTATCTGCAGCACCCGGTTGCACTGCACACGCAGATGCTCCGGCAGCGGACTGTTCTCCGGGTCGATGATGTGCTGCTGTATAAGGTCGTAGGATTGCTCCTCCAGTGCGGCCTTGCTTTTGGATGCCGTCAGACGGTTGTTATTCATACTCAAGATACTGCTGTTGCGATTTGATGAACTTGATAAGCTCCTGCTGTGCCGGGTTGCTGCCATTGACGGCCGACTTGATGAGTGACTCCCGGAGTTCAACCGTCTGGCGAAGATGCCCCCGGTAGAAGGCGGTCCGGACTTCGGTGCCCGGTGTGCGGAGTTCCGCGAGAAAGTCCGTCTCATCGGCACCTATATTGATGGCTATCAGCCCCGGAGGGATCAAACGATAGGCCATCTTCTCTATCTCCTCACGTTGTTCCTGAGTCAAATTCATCATTCAGCATTTTAAAGTCAAAATCAAAAATATCTCTGCCGGTATGGATGATTCCACGTTCCAGCTTCGGGTTGTGCGTGGCGTTCTGGCTGCCCACTACGGTAATCTTCCAGTCCTCGTTATACAGCAGCGCCACCTTCGCATGAAGCGCGAGGCAACGGTAGCAGTCCGGGAACGTGGTCACCAGATAATCGAACGGTTTGGGTGATATGCTGCGCACCCGGTTGTCTATCAGGAACCGCACTGACAACAGCTCGCCCGTTTCCACCTTCCGATGAATCGCCGCAATGCTGTCCATGGAGATGGAATAGGTGGTAAGCAGCAGGTGTGCCGGTCCCGTCTGTCTGAGAATATAGAAAATCAACTGGATCAGGTTGAACGCCCCTGAAGAGTAGAAATGCTTGTCCCTGCCGGGTACCAGCACCCCCATGGCGTCCGGATGCAGCAGCTTCTCCGCAGCCAGGTCGTGGCCGGAGGCTGCCGCATCCGTTCGGCGGATGTAGCCTGTCGGGTATCGGTCTCCCTGCATAGGACTTACTGCATCATCCGCCGGCATCATCTTATTCTCAATCTCGCTGCAACAGACCAACATAACCTAACCTATTGCAGTTCTGCCAAACGATATTCTATCCTTTCCACCAGTGCTTCCTGGGCAGCCACCTTCTTCTCGTATTTCACGCGTTTGGGGCAGTCGGGAAGGGGATTCTCCTTGCCGTCCTTGGGCTTGCTTTCCGAAGAGTACAGCAGCATGTTCCTTGCCTTGGTAATCTTGCTCTTGGCATTGGATTTCGCTTTCCTCAGCTCTTCCACGGATAGGGAACTGATGTCGGTCTCGTCCTCTTCCTTTTCCGGATTTTCTTCGGGGGTATCCGCTTTTTTGTAGAGTTCGTCCAGCTGCTCTTCAGTCGGCAGTTCCCTGTCCTGCTCGAACTGCCTTTTGATGGCAGCCAGCAGTGTCATGCGGTTGGAGAGAAAGGCTATACGGGCGACAATATCCTTGCGCTGCGTGCATACAGCCTGCGTGTTTGTCTCACCCAGTCCGGCAAGCATCCGGTGCTGGCGTGAACGTTCGTTGTAGCATTCCCGGAAGTCATAGATGATTTTGGCCATCACCGGAGGATAGGCGGGCTGTTCGTCCGCCTCACGCGCCAGTTCCCTCTCCGCAACGGCGACAATGGCGGCAGCCGTCTCTTCGGGAACCGTCTCGGAACGCCCGTCATTGCCCGGCATTGCATCATCTGCCAGGTCCACATCCTCAAAGCGCGGGTCATCCGGATGGTACCACACCTTGATCATCTGCCGGATTTCATACTCCAGCTTCTCGCGGGTATGCGGCTTTTCGCCCTGGCGTGCCAGACGTGCGGCGACAAACCCCTTATATCCAGAACGGGTCAGGATATTCACACCGGTGCTGTAGTCACGTTTCTGCGAGTTCAGCCACTTGATGCCGTCCCTGCGCGCCTCGATATAGTTCTGTGTAATCTTTGACATTGTATGTACGTTGTTTTTTGATGATACGCAAAGCTATTGCGGTTTTTGTTGCCGGAATAGGACAAAACAAAATGTCCGCCCCTGCCTGAGAGCGAGAGACGGACATGAACAACCAATCATGAACAAAAAGGCTTATGGCTCTTCTGATGCGGCTTTTACAGTCAGGATGTCCTCCGTATCTCCCTCATACACACATTTGCGCGGTGCGGTAAAGGTGTAGTGGAGGGTGTTCTGGTTGCGGGCGGTGGAGCTTGCTCCGGTAGTGGCACCGTCACCCGACGCACGGAGCGCGCCGCGCCGCTTGTCACCCATCAGGTAGTTCGTGCCGTTGTTGTCGGTCACGATAAAGAACATCTTGCGCCCTTTGGTCGCATTCTCAAAACCGAATATCTTCTTCCGCATCTTGGCCGAAATGATATTCAGGTCCATTAGGAACGATTCCCCGCCGCTTTCTCCCTGGTCGGTAATCTTGAACTCGGCCAGTTCGTCGGTGAAATCCATCTTGTATGCTCTGCAACTTTCCTTCATGACCAGGTCACCGACCAATGTACCGGCTTCTTCAAGAGAAAGAGGGGATTCCGTCTTTTTCGGGTAGTCCGGCCATGTGGCCACATCCGCATGATAACCGAAGATGACGGACGGTATGATACCGCCCATGTTGTCCTGGTTCTCGCAGTCCATTGCCTCGTTGATGTCATCAAGGGCAATACATAATTTAGGGTCTACTTCTGCCATAGTCGTAGGGTTTATTCGGATTTAACAACATAGGTGCCCGTCACCTTCTCCACTTTGCCTGCAGCGGGCGTCTTCTTCTGCACGGCAGGAGTGGTGTATCCGGCAGCCTCCAGGAACTCGACGGTGTATTCCTTGCCACCGGGAACTGCCGCATATGTACCGGACTCACGCCAGGCTTCCTCGCCCTGGATGCGCCATTTACCGCCGTTGTTGACCGCTTCATCCGGCGTAATGGTCACTTCAATGTATCCGAACGGATTGGTCCCTTCCGGGTCCACCGGACGGTCGTTGACGCAGAACTCGGACTTGTGCACAGACACGAACTGGAAACCGATCACATACTTGCCCGCAGCATCGAACGTATAGGGATTGCCGGACATGAACGGCTTGATGGACTTGAAGTCGCTCTCCTTGTCAAAGCCGTAGCATACGTTCTCCTTGGTGGTCAGCATGACGAACTGGCTGCCGTCGGGAAGGTTCGGAACGCGCACCAGCTCACAACGGTTGTTGGAACCAAGCAGGTGCTGCGTGTCGGAAGTGTCCTCCTTGAGTCCGATGACAATGGTGCCTTCGTCCTTGCGCCAGTCATCGTACATGTCGCCCAGATCGTCGGAAATGAACATCTTGATGTTCTTCTTGCGCTTGAAAGTGCGCGGCATGTGGCGCCACATTTCCAGCAGCTTCTCCCCGATATTGGCGCGGGACAGTTCACCGGTCGCATAAACGTTTCCCTCGGCACTGGAGATGTCCCCGACAGCTTCGCCTTCAGTGATAATGGTACCGATACCGTCGAAAGAGTCTTGAATGTCCGTCTTTTCTTCATCCGCACTGTATTTTGCCGTGAAAATGGCAAACAGCAGGTCATTGGATGCCAGTTCGTGCCCGTGGTTGATCAGCCACAGCTCGAACGGGTGTTCCTTGCGGAGTGTACCGGGAACCTCGGCAATGTAGGTGCGTCGGTAGCGCTCAGGCTCGTCGGACATCTCCATTACAACGGGACGCACTACCAGACGTCGGGGAACAATCTTGCCCAGATACTTTCCGGCAGTGAACTTTCCGGTGTACTTGCCGGAGATGCTTCCGCCCTCCACCTTGCCCAGTTCAAGGGAGTCGGTTATGCCCGGTACCGGAGTGAAATGTCTCAACACCTCTGAGGCGTCGAGCTTGTCGACCGCCTTCAGGATGTCCTTGTGCTTTTTTACCGCGGTCAGAACGGCGGTAATGTCAATAGGTGCTTTAAAATCCATAATAGAATAGTTTAGTGTTACTCATTCTCAAAACTGTTGATCGGGTCTGTGGCGATGTCCGCAAACTTGTTGTCTTCGTTCGCTTCCCGGTGGCTGTCGGTACCCGTTCCGGGTATCTTGGCGACAATGTCACGGATAACTTGTACCTTGGCCTTGTTGTCGGCGGCATTCTTGATGCTGTCACTCAGGCTGTCAAGGTCATTCACGACTGCCGTCAGACTGTTTTCGGCGGTCTCCTTGGCAGTGTTGGCGACAGCCAGGTCATTCTCCGCTTTGGCTTTCGCTTCGTTGGCGGTCTTGACGGCGTCATTGATGGCCTGCAGATTCTCTACGGTAAGCAACATCTTGCCGTCTTTTTCCTCAATGCCTTCGCTGTTGAGGATCTGGTTGATGAAAGTAAATTCTTTACGCATAACTGTATTTGAAGAATTAGAAATGTCAGTCTTGTTGCCGGTAGGGAACAGCCCTTTGATACCGTCGATAATCTGGGAGACCAAGTTTTTGTCACGGCCTTCCGGTTCCGGCTTCCCCTCCGAATCGATAGCCGGCAACGGTAGACCAAGCGCGGTGAAGCAGTCGGTCATTTCATTGGTCACCTGCGGCTTTTTATGGGTACCGGGAATGATCTTGTCTATGAATCCCCATTCCTTGGCTTCGGCGGCAGGCATCCAGCGTTCCTCTTCCATCAAGGTGATAATGTCCTTCAGGCTTTTGCCGCTACGGTTGATGTACTTCTGTGCAATCATCAGGTCAATGGCTTCCGCGCTCTTCTTCTTGTTCTGCAGTTCCTTGATGGTGTCCTCCAACTGGTCCGCATTGAGCTGGCCCCAGATGTCCACTCCCAGGCTGCATTTATGCGCCAGCCACATGCCGTCCTCGTGCATCTCGATGGACTTGGCACCGAATGCCAGTACAGTGGCTGCCGAAGCGTTGAAGCTGATGAACTCCACCGTCACATTGCCGTGCTCGGCCATCAGGGCGGACATGGCAACCGCTTCGGCCACATCACCGCCATAACTGGAAACCTTCAGGCGTACGGGCTGGCCTTTGGCCTTGTCAAGAAAGTATTTCAGATAATTTTTATTGTACCAATACCGATCAATCGTTCCGAATAATGTGATAACTGTCTCGTTCATAAAACTTATTTTTGCGCAAAGAAAAACGCAAAAAAAACGGTACCCAAGGACATCGGGTACCGACGGTAAGCAGATAAACGTTTGAACGAAAGCGTGTTGTGTGTCGGCAGAGGAAGCCGTACGGCTATATTTCCTCCATGTTTTCAATATAGGAGGTCGGTTCATCCTGGATGCAGGTGAACGTGAATGAGGTACCGTTCCGTTCCGACACGGAACGTCCGCTTGTCTTGTTCGTGTTGAACAGCATGAGTGCGTCCTCCTGCCCGCACCAATGGACCACCCCGTTGCCGTCCACTGCCAGTACATACCACAAGCCACGCTCCAGCGTCTCCATTAAATGATGATTCACTGAGGAAAGTTTTGGAATCACCCCTTCGACCGACACATTCCAGCAATCCCCCGCATCATTCACCTCCTTGTCCTCATTATAGGAATAGGTGTCATTGGCATATACCGGTATGGAAACAATATCCTCCCGGTTGCGGAGTTCCAGATAGTTCAGACCGGCGGCATAGTCCTTACGGATTTGCACGAACGAGGCCGGAGGCACGGCAATCACCTGCAACAATCCTCCGACGTTTTCAAAATCATAATGCATTGCTTTCATAAGTCATTTTTCCCTGCTGGGAAATTGTCCCGAATTCGGACAACTTCCCCAAAATTATACGGTTAATAAAGTCTAAAATCGTGGTATTCTCCACCGTTTTCCTATATCCATGCCGGTTATACTCCCTGCGGATAGTCTCATAAGACCAGGTGTCGTCATCAAAGCCGAAGCTGTTCTGAAAGTTGCGGATGGCGGTCGAGAGTGGGATTCCGATACTGACATGGGTGTCGAGATAGAGGAAAAGCATCTGCTTGATCCGTCTTTCCACCTTGCTGCCGAACGCCACCACTTCGGTATTCGACATCGCCCATCCGTATCGGTAGAAGTCATCACGGCGTATCTCCACCGCCACGTTGGCGGTATATCGTGCCAGGTTCCGGTATCTGTTCTCGTATCGTCCGGGTTTTGCAAGCCTGGAAAGGAAGTCGTTCTGTAGCTCCTTGTCCGGGGACAGATTGACTATTTCGGTCCAGGTGTCGTCCGGGGCATTGAAATTGTACAGCAGGAATTGCTTGACATAAGGCTTGCAAGGGAGCCAACACACAAATCGGTCTTTCTTTGTCATTTAAAGCATTGATTTTTATACAAATATACAAAATACCGATAATATAGCCAAGGCCTTATACGGATATAGTATAAAAATCGTGCGACAGTGCTTTTGTACATGGTTTATCTTTTATATTGTTGAATGTCAGGCTGTTATAAGTGTACAAAAAGCGTACAAAACCGTACTAATTCTTTCGTTTGCGTACTTTTTGCCGTTTTTTGAAGAAAAGTACAATTCGTGCGCTATTCGTGCACGATTCGTGCGGAATTTGTACGCTTATAAATATTTGTATATCAGAATAATATGTACTTAATTCCGCACATCCGTACGAATGCACGATTTTTTCTCTGTTTTTTAAGGTAGTCCAATTTTAAAAAGAAGAATAAAAAAAGAATAATATACCCCCTCCGGGAATTCTCATGTCTGTTGCCACTTCCATGCACGTTTGTCCGAATCGTTATTATGACGGGTTGGGGGGAGGGGGGAAGGGGCAGAAGAAAAAACTGCATCCGGCTGTACTCACGCACAGCCGGATGCAGACAAATACCTAATATGCACTTTCAAGAATACTCCGCATTGTGTTTTCCGGGAATGTCATCACGGAAAATCTTCCGGATAGAACACCTTGCAGATGAATTCATATTCACGGGGAATGGAACGGACTCCTACAGCCACACACAAGCCTCGCGCCGCCATTTCATACAAGCGCTGGTTGGTGAGTACGGCTCCACGGAAATTGTAGCTGCTGCAGAAAACGAAATAGGCCGTCGCCAGGTCTATGCCGTAGATGTCGTTCGATATGATTTTCGCTGCATCCGAAGGGATGAGTGCGAAACCGAGCCGTACTGCCAGGCGGCTCAACAGTCTCTTGCGTTCAGCCGGTTCCGGAGAAACGACCACCAATATTTTGTGCTCTTTTTTCAGCATGATTGTTTGCGTAATTCGTTGAAAATATGTATCTTTACATCATAATAAATTGACATATTCTATCCCTTTCTCCATTTCGGGATGAAGCGGTTCCCGGAAGGTTTAAAGCCGGTTGTCCGCCGCACATACTCCATATCATCCGACAGTTCCAATTGTCCTGCATACTTGTCGTAAGGCTGTTCCGCAATGAGAGTCTTCACGATGTCCCGGAACAGTTCCAGGTCTTTTTCCCGGCAACGGTCTGAGATACGGAACCGGCAGCCTTCCGGCAGATCGACACACATCAGATACACCGCATCATAGAACGCCATGAAACGTTCGGGCGCCATCTCGTAGAGCGGCATAAGTCTGGCCATGATACTGGAATGTGTCTCGCTCATCAGAATGCAAGTTTGTTGTCCGGATTGCCAACCGGTAGTTCATGCGGGTCACTCTGGGGTGTCTGCTCTCCGGCTGTCTTGCCTATGGTGAAATACTCCACTCCTCCGGACTTGTCATCTATAACCGGTTTCCCGTCCTTGTCCAGGAAGAGAGGCAGACCGCTTTTGGCGTCATACTTGTGTGGGTTGAACACCCAGCCCTTCCATTCGCAGTATTTTTTTATCTTGTCCTTGAAGGCGGTGGAAGTGATGTACTTGCGTTGCTGCGGATCATAGTTGCAGAAATTGTCATAAATCTCCTTGCGTGGGGTACGGCGACAGTGCTCCTCGCTGCTGAAGTATTCGTCCGCCCAGGATATGATGGTCTCGCCAATCTCCTGCCTTAGCTTACGCTGCTGCAGGCGTTCGCCCGGTGCCTGCACGACCCCGAATTTAAGATAGAGCTGTATGCAGTTGGCCAGCATGTTCCAGGTCAGGTTCCACTGGGTGAAGTCCCATTCGGAAAAGAACAGTACCCCGAAATCATCCATGGGCTTGTGCTTGTCATTATAAAAATCGGAGAAGGCTATCAGCCATTGCCTGTCGGTATAGCTGGAACCGGTACCGCGGATGGCATGATTGGTGGGGATATATACTTTGGGTGATTTGGCGAACGGATAAGTGATACGTGCGCCCCCCTTTTTGTTCACAGTCCAGTCTCCGGTGAGATTGGGGAACAGAAACTCGAAGTTGAAGTTCAGCATGACATCGTCGATGAATACCAGGCGTGTCCGTTCGTCGATGTCATTCCAGATAAAGCTGTCGTTGAAGATGTCCGTCCGTTTCCCGGATATATAGACTGTATCGACAACCTGGCGCATCAGCTCACCGACAAGTGACTTGCCGCTGCGTCCGTTGCTGTCACCGACTTCCGACTGCTTGCCGTCCATGCCGATAACGGCACGTGTCACGTTCGCGTCCTTGCATTCCATCAGCATGTAGCCGATGGCGCACATCTTAGAAAGCAGATGAAGATTGTTTTCAAAGATTTCACTCTCCTCAATCTCTTCCGGCCTCTTTCTCCAGGTGAAATTGCTGGTATTGATAAGGAACTGGAGATAGTGGCATTTCCTGCCTTCCGGAGAGAGTTCGTAGTCATACCTGCCGTCCTTCTCCCTGAATATAATGAGGGGGTGGCCGAGGTACCTGGCATCGGTGTTCTTCCGTTGTTCATCCCATATCTGGTGGGTGATGCTTTCATATCCCACTTCCTTGACCTCATGCTGGGTGATGTGCCAGCAACGGTCACGGAAATAGAAATATTGCTCGTCACGGGACGGGGAGATGAAGTTCGGTTGGATGAAGGCGAGCCTTGACATCTGGAACGGTCCGACGTATTGCGAGCCTCCCTTGAGTAGCTGGTTGTTGACGAAACGGCTGCAGTTCTGTTCGGCAAAGGCGAACATGAAATCGCGTGCGTCTTCCACGTCAATGGTGCGGACTACCGGCGGCTCCAGATGGATATATGTCCAGAGTTTGGTATCGAGCAGGCGGTAACGGCCGATACCCCGGTTCTGGAAAAAGGTCTTGGCGGCCACATAATCATATTCAAACACCGGCACCCTGTTACCGTTCGTTTCCTTGTAGTCCTCATTCCAGAACTTCTCATCCTCATCATAGGGTAGGGCAGATACCAATTTGCCGTTCTCGTCAAACTTCCAGGCATAGCGACCAAAGATAAATTCCGGAAGCTCCTGCAGGACCTCGCGGTGCTGCTCGGCAAATTTTTCATGGCTGTGCAGGTTCCATAATTCCCGTAGTTTCTGGTCATTCCATGTGGTGATTTTGAACACTTCCACATACTTTCCCATTCCGGACTTCTCGTTGCAGGCAAATTCCAGGTCTTCGGCCAGTTCCTCTTCATGACCGGCCAGCTTATCGGCCAAGAGGTCGTCCACTCCCTTGTCGCCTTCATCGTTCTTGTTGATGTGGCCAATGAATATTTCCACCATGATACCGCGGTTCTTCAGCATACGCATATATTCCTTGAAGTTTCGGGCAGCGGAGAAGAAACTGCGTGGTCGAAAATCAACTGGAGCATTGAACTTAATGTTACGGGAGAGGTCATTCCAGTCCGCATCAAAAATGAAAGCCACTTCCTTGACTCCGCAGACAGTGATTATCTTGACAAGATCCTCCGGCAACGCCCCTTTCTGTCCCAGGTTCTGGATGCCGCTGACCGCTATGGAGGGGATACCGTGCTTGCATGCCTTTTCCGCTTTCTTTTCTCCTTCCTGGATGTAGAGTCTTGGGAACTGCTCTTTCCTCTTGTACATCTGCCTCATGCGTTCCGGGATGTATATGGGCGTACCGCTGCCGGCAGGAGACTTGTACTTGAACGGTTTCCCTTCCTTGTCCCGGTGTTCTTCCGGGAATTGCCAGCGGACGCGGTAATACACTTTGAGTTCCTGCTTGCCACGCCCCGGCAGCTTACGGGTATAAGTGACCGGCATGCCGTCCAGGTCGTAATATTCGATGATGACATCATCCCCGTCAACGATATTGCCGTATTCGTCAACGGTTCCCGGACGGAAAGTCTTCGCCTCGAAAATGCTCTGTGTATCTCCCTTCTTGAAGATATGTGCCGTCACGTCCTGATAGGTCAGACCGCTGTCAGCAAGCATACGGGCGCAGAATGTATCGACACTTTCTCCCTTGGCCTCCTTGCTCCGTTTCTTCATTTTTGTGGGTTTGGAAGGTTTCTTCTCCGGTTTGGGGTCCAGCAATACATTGAATTTGCGCGCCAGGTAATCGCATGCCTCCAGGAATTGCATGTCTTCTGCCCTCTGCAGATAGTCCAGCGGTTCTTTGCCTTTTATATCCGGGCAACTGAAGCATTTGAAAATCTGTTTGGCCGGAGAGATATGTAACTTCTCTTGTCCATGGCATTTAGGGCATTCGCATTTATATTCGGCCCCCCGTTTGCGTAGTTCGTGGAAGTCACCGATAACATCAAGGAGCCTGCCTTTGGAAGCCTCCTTGATTCGTTTTATATCGTCTTGAGTAAAGTACATAGTTCTGTATATTGCCGCTACGAATTACACTGTTTCCGGGTTCGGATGGTAGGACTTAAATCTTGCCGAGAAACAGCAAATACGTATCGAGTTCATTTTTCAGTCGGGCATTCTCATTCCTGAGCTGCTCTATCGTGTTGTTCCGGCAGGAAACAGCCTGGTGCAGCCGGCTGATTTCCTGCGAGTAATCAATCTGTTTCTCACTCTTTTCCACCTTCTTCAGCAGTCTTTGCTTTACTTTGCCTATTTCCTGCTCAAGATAGGCGTTCCGCTTTAACAGACTTCTGACTTGGGCCTCCATATGAATAGTGCGCTGCCGCTCCCTACGGTAATCCTTGAGCAGGTATTTGAATAAAGTTCCGATAGGGATATATGGTGTAAGATTTTCTTCCGTCATATGTTGTGGTGATTATCAAGAATGAGATTGGTGTGCCTTAAAACCATCGAGGAACATTTCGGCCATCACTATATTGATTCCGTGATGCTCCTTGAGGTTTTCTGGACGTCCGGTCAATGTCATGCTCAAATTCTCCTTATCATAATCACGCTCCACATCGAAGTATAATTCCTGCCCTCTGTCATCATGGAAAGTAATCCGGCACCTTTCCACCAATCCCCCCAGTTCTGAAGAGTCTAACCACAAGTCCGGCTTTTTATCTACCTTCAGATGACAGTAGCGGTGTACCTTGCCACTTTTTCTGATTAACTCCACTTCGACGATTGTCGCTACCTGATTGGTACGCAGAATGCGTACTTTCTGACCTTTCTTCATTGATATTTCTTTTTTATTGGTATTCATTTCATCTGGTTCTGATGCCAGTAAGAAATCATCTCACTCACATTATGAACCTTGATTTTCGCTTTGATATTCTCCCGATGGCGGTTCACCGTATAAGGTGATATGTGCAGTTCCGCTGCAATATCATCCGTCTGGCAATTGGAAGCGATGAGTCTGAAAACATTCATCTCACGGGCGGTTAGTGCCGTGTCAAGTTCCGGGCGACAAATCACTCCCTCATGTTCGCACTCACCTCGTAGTGGGCACTTTACCTCCTCGAATACGAATTGTCCATCCTTATTGATGTCAAGGTTGTATTGGTCATACTCGCCGAAGTTGCAGCGGATGAAGCGGTGAACTACCCGGAATTCATAATGCCACCTATTCATTGTACTACTGGAGTAAAGTTGCATTAACCTGGCATGTGCTTTCGGGTATCTGTCCCTGATGACAGCAAGCATGTACTCGATGGTCGGGCGGTTGTCCTCACAAAGCACAACTGCCGCATGCCCAAGTTCTTTAATCATCACATCACCTTCGGGGGTGTTGTAGAACTCGATGTTAGTTATCGGCATGAATTTCACAACGTGATGAGTTTGTAATATGTGCTTGCTCCATTTCGCGAACTTGAACTATAGCTTTGCGAATTAGTGAGGGATAAAATGTACCTTGTACATCTACTTTGTACCCACTTGTGAATTCAAAGTGTGCATAAATCTGCTCTGGAGTGTATTTCACATCGCAGACTTTTAATTCTACCTTGAAAAACTCAAAATCCGCATAGGGATTACCACCGAAGGGTATTCTTTTAAATTCCTCCATAATTTGATTGGTTCTTAATTTTGTTGAATTATGAAAATGTTCTCATATAGTTCTCTTTCCAAAGGTTTGAAGGAGTCTTTTCTTAACTTGTCGTAGAATGTAATCAATGACATACCGCTTCTTCTTAGGAACTCATCACGGAGCCTCAGTCTCGTGCTTTTCTCCATCTGGTCGTAATGGTACTTGGGTACCATTTTTTGCTTTTTCTCTTCCATAATCTTAAATATTACGATTGTTATTATTATATTTATAACGCAAAGGTTTAAAATAATAGTCTAATATCAAAATATTAATCCTATTATTTTAATCTTATATTATTATTTAAATCTAGTATAAATAGTATAACATGTTTAATCCTGATAAAATAAGAAGATTATTTGAAGATAGAAAGATCAGTCAAGCACAGTTTTTGAAAGACACAAGTATATCTAAATCAAACTTATATGTTTGGCTTAATAACACTTCGATTCCTGGTGCCGACAACCTGGAAATTATAGCAGATTATTTTAATGTACCAATAGATTATTTTTTTGATAGAGATATAAACTCTTCTGGAATTAATATAGGTCATCAAGTTAAGGGCAATGGTAATAAAATCTCTGGAGATATAACTTTAAGCGAGTGTCGCAAAGAGATAGAGCATCTCAACGCTCTATTGGAGGAAAAAGAAAGAGTGATAACTGAGAAAGAAAGAACAATTCAAATATTAATCCAAAAGCAGAAGTAATATGGATAAAAAAGCGTATCTCTATATTGTTGAAGCTGGGCAGTTCAGTTTTGAGGTGGAAATAAAAGAATTATTAGGGAAAGTAGGAGATACTATTTGCATCAGCACAGACGGAATTGACCCTGATGGATTTGACGTTAAAATAACTTGTATTGAGGAAGATTACTATGTGTATTGTTCAATGCCAGGTGTTGATTAAAACCTCCTTTCCTAAAAGTAATTTAGGTAACAAAAGATATATAATTGACTATCAGCCAGTATGAAAAGTAGTGGCAACGGAATCACAAGGAAGAATGCTAATAGGTTCATTGATAACTTGTTAGCATTTTCTTTTTATACAATCTGCACAACATTTGCACAACTTGCGAATAGGGAAAGAAAAAGCCGGGAATAATTCCGGCTATATTGTTGTTTTAACCCCACCGCTGATTTTGGGAGTTGGGTCGTATTCTGCTTTTTGTCTTCGTTTCTCATCCTCGTCTTTAAGGTACTTGTTCCTTATCTCTTTGATGTCATTCGTCATTCCCCATACCTTGAAGAAGAGGATGATTTGCAGTACTCCGAATATTAGGAGTATGATGGTTAGAAAGTCAACCATAATCAGTCTATTTTATAAATCATTAATAAATGTTTCTGCCGCATTTTTTTCTGATAGGGTAAATTTTTGATATTCATTAATTGCTTGCTCAATAAACCCTTTATTTTTTAATACCCTCAATTTATTAAGAAGCCTCTCAAAAGCATCTTTGTCTATCTGGTCTATTTTCTTATAAGTATCAACTACAAACTCAATAGCATCTGTATCGTTCAATCCGGTTTCATCCATGTAATATTTGCAAGCTTCAGGTATTCTGTTTAACCGAATAAACTTTGCGATTATACTTTCCATAGAATCGTCAGTATTATATGGAATATTATTGTAGTCTGATGCTTGTATTTGAAGATGTGTAGTTTCTTTTATGGTATCTTCAGAACATGGGCATCTGTTTTCTAATTCCTTCTTTGCTATGATTAGCTTTTCTTCAAGAACTTTCTTAGTATAAGCTTCTTGTTCTTCTTGCTCTCTTAACTTTTTTGCTTCGTATTCTTTAGTTTCTTTGACTACTGTAACCTCTGCCGAAATTGCGCTATTATACTTTTCTATAATCCTTGCTTTTTCATAATTGTATTCTTCTTCTGATAGAAATCCTTTTTTCCAATAGTCATGAATGTCACTGAGAGCTTTGTACATGAAGTATCTATCTTCAAAGTTATTTTCTATCATAACAGCAGTTCCAGATGCAGATACCATAAACATGGATTTTCCTCCACCGGAAACTTCGTCAAAGTCTATATGTAATCCAACAATAGCATCAGCCTGAAAAGATTTGGCTTTTGCTTTTAATTCAGCCATTACTTCCTTGTATATGGTGTTTAGCTTGTTTTGATAGGTATTAGAGCGTCCGCCAAAAACATCTGTTAGTGATGCTGCAAAATCAGAGAAAAAATTTGCTCCAATAACTATATTCGCATTTACTACACCTAAGTATCGTTTTATTGAATAATTTTCTATATTATTAGTAGTTGTGATTATCATAATCTTAGATATTTAGTTTGTTCTTTAATTCGTTGAACACATCGGGATTTTCAAGTTCTCCCCAGTAGTATTTCTTATAACTGTCTCGGTCGAAGTTATCTTTCTTCTCATATACAAGTAAATAGTCCTTGTCACATAAGACAATAGCAGAAGAACCTAATAGCCGAGCGTATGAACGTGCTTGCAAGAAGGCTGCTTCTATGTCTTGGTTGTTCTTCATGTGAAGTTTGGCTTCAATCAGAACTTTCGCTTTTTCTTCGTCCGGTTTGTTGTCATAGTGCAAGGCGTAATCCGGGAACACCCGATGTCCTCTCCCTGCTTGAATAGGTAACTGCCGGATGAAGTCTTTCTTTTCATACCATCCCATAGAGTTTAATAACGGCTCTAATAACAGTTGCTCCACATCATGTTCATACTCTATAACTATTCCTTTAGGTAATGTCGGAACGTATAGTTTGGGCAGAACATCAGTGTCAAATCCTTTTGCCTTTATCATTCGCAGGAGTTCCGAATAATCCGCGCCACTCATTGACCATCCGCTTACCCCTTGAAAGTTCTTGCGAACAAGCGGATGATTGGAGAAGTATTTATCTTCTCGGAGTTCTTTCAGGCTGATATGTGGAATATCAATTTTATTCCCTATGTAGGTGTTTCCATAGTAATGAAAGAATGGGTCTATCACTCCATCTGTTTGAGCTATCCATACTCGGGTAATTGCACTAATTGGAGCGGTTTCGTAATGAATGAGAATATCGCCTTTCTTTGTTTCTGGATTCGCTTGCCAAAAAGTAGTTCTAAATAATTCATTTTTATCAATCAATCCACCGATACACCATGCTTGTGTTGGCTGTGGAACGTCTGCTTCTTTTTGGGGCATGAAGTTGGGTGCAAAGTCATATAGGAAAGCGCATAATTCTGCTGGAGAAAGCTCATTCTCTGCCCTAAATCGATAAAACACTTCGCATAAACTCCAGTAGTACATACATCTCGCCTTATAGTTTGATTTCTTTGGGATAGACGGTAAATCTATCTCAAACATATCTGCTATCTTATGTAAATCAAAGAAACGGTAAATAAATATATTAGGGAAGAAAAACTCTGGTGCAAAATAATATAATAAGAATGATGTCCATGTTATGCTATTCAACATCATTTCATAGTCGTTGACTGGTATTAGTACTTCATCATTGTCTGTTAACCCACGAAAAAGAACATCTTCATACTTTTCTTTCGCTTCTTCCAGTGTATTAGGTCTTTCCTCATCTGGAAATTCGCAGATATTGTAACACCATAAGCTTTCACTGATGTTTGATATGGATAGTCTGGATTTGTCATCATTAAACCATAACTTCATTCTTGGATTGTATTTGAAAACCAAATCCATCATCGTATCATTGTTGGATGGTTCCTCAAACTCCTTAATAGCTTTTTGTCCGTCAGAAGATTGCTTATATAGGTTCCATGTGTATTGATTGAATTTCATAGTATTAGTTTTAATAGTTTGTATATTAAACTTTTAAACTATCTTCTTCTTGGCCTTTGCAATTCTATCACATTGAAGATTTGCCTAACTTCTGCCAAATCAATAACTCTGTCAGGATACATATCGTTCAAAGAGTGTATTGTAATAGTATGATTTTCTACATTATGGTCTATTATTCGTTTTACCAAAATTCCGTCTTCATGTACAATAACGAAATCCCATTTCCGGATATGCAATTTAGACTCTGCCCACAGATATGGAGCTATTTCTCTACAAAGAAGTCTGTCTCCTTCAAGGTAACTCTCTTCAGTTCCATCATTCATACTGTCACCTCTTACTTCAAATGCTACATAGTTTCCTTTAGCTTCATGGTCTATTATAAAAGGTATAGTAGGTAGTGTAGCTATATATGCAGCATCTTGAAATCCGCATAAATAACCTGCTTGTGCGTATTGATTTACTAATGGTACGTTTATAATATAGTTTTGGTTTAATGGTATGGCTTCTAGAATTTCTATATTTTCTTTAGATATATTGGAAATAGGCTCTCCTTTTTCATAAAGAATCCAGTCCATATTCCAATGCGGGAAGCTTTTTTTTATCTTTTCTATCGTTGGCTTTCTGAAACTTTCACCTACATTATTTAAGTACCCATTTCCTAATCCAGAGATGGTATAAAATTGATTTGGATTAAGTCCTTCTTTTTCAATTAGATAGAACATTCTTTCTTTTAAAGTCATATAGATATTCTAGGTTTGATTATAGAAAATCTAGCATATTTACAATAATTAACTAGAAATTCTATGCTAGATATAGAACTTCTAGTATATTTGCATCATCATTCAATCACGTAGCAAAGATAAACTAAATGATTGATGATACAAATTGGAAAATCCAGTGTAAGCTGCCCCCTAAAACCAAGCGATTCTGCCCCCTTGTG
>ENA-ORMR01000703-ORMR01000703.1-human-gut-metagenome-genome-assembly--contig:-NODE-703-length-30765-cov-9.139238_pt1 | contig 30765 bp, 33 predicted proteins | sample MGYA00242107_ERZ509003 | MGnify/ENA primary metagenome ERZ509003 (study PRJEB26280, sample SAMEA2338699) | human gut metagenome | biome: human gut; feature: human-associated habitat; material: faeces...
GCTCTAATGAATCAACTTGTGTTTGTAATTGATTTATCATAGAATCACTGGTATTTAATTGTTGTTGTGTTAAAGGATTTACACTTGTCATATTTTGATTCATCATTGGGTATGTTCCCATAGGTCCAGGCATTGGGTATGGCATAGGCATCCCTCCTTGTACAGGCATCATACCATTCATTTGATAAGTAGGATACATATTCCCTCCACAGTTACGATCTTTTTTCATAATACACTTCCTTTTCATTCTAATTCATTATATGTAAAAATAGTTTGTTTGTACCATATTATTTTCATTTTTCTACTTTTTTTGTAAGGGATGACATGATATAATGATTTTGGTGGTTTGATGAGATTAAAAAAAGTACCTGGTGCTTTGGAAAGAATAGAAGCATCGGATGAAGTGATAAAAGAAGGAAATGAATATCGTGGTCATTATGATTCTTTATTTCCAAAAAAACAACCAATTCATATTGAGATTGGAATTGGAAAAGGAAAGTTTATTACAGAGATGGCTGAATTACATCAAGAGATTAATTATATTGGAATTGAAAAATACGATAGTGTTTTAATTCGTGCTTTAGAGAAGCAAGAAGAAAAACAATTATCTAATTTACGTTTAATGCGTTTGGATGCAGAAAAAATTGCTGATGTATTTGATCATGAAATTGAAAGAATTTATTTAAATTTTTCAGATCCATGGCCAAAGAAACGTCATGCCAAAAGAAGACTTACAAGTCCTGAATTTTTAAAAGCTTATGATATGATTTTTAAAAATACAAAAGAAATTATTATGAAGACAGATAACCGTAAGTTATTTGAATATTCGATTATGTCGTTTACTGATTATGGATATCATATTGAAGAAATTTCTTTAAATTTATATGAAGATGAGATGCCAGAAAATGTGGCAACTGAATATGAAACAAAGTTCCATAACTTAGGTTTTCCTATCTACCGTATGGTAGTGAAAAAAGATTAGACAAAAAATTGACATGTAAAATTGTGTTAAAATTAGGTGAATTGAAAAAAGTTTGTTATAATGAGCTAAAGAGTGGTGAGGTATCTTGAAGAAAAAGGGCTTAGTGATAATGCTCTTAAGTGTCATCCTGTTTACTGGTTGTACTGTGGTACGAATTGATACGACTAATATTGATAATATTATCAGTGTTGTTCTATCAAAGAAAAATACCCTTTATAATCGTGTAGGAAAAGGATATAAATACTATGTTCCAAGAGGTGTAACTTACATTGATACAACCGAGTTAAATGATAAGTTATATTCGAATGGAAACTATTATTATTTATATATTGATGCGGTTAGTTATTATCACAAGGTAAAAATTAATTACAAGGAAAATCCTGATGCATATTATTCTAAGAAGATTGAAGCAAATGGAAAAGATGGATACCTGGAAATTCAAAAACAAAAAAATGGAAAGTATGTCATTGAATTTGTGTATAACTACGCAAAGATTGAAGCAATGGTTGATGAGAAAAGTATCAATGAAGTTGTTTTGAATGCAAGTTATATTTTATCCACTGTAAAATTTAACAATAAGGTTATTAAACTGATGTTAAATGAAAATTATTTTACGAATAAAGAAGAGAAGTATGATATTTTTGTAGATAAGAATAATAATAATTCATCAAATTCTCATCTCGTAGAATATGAAGAAGATAATAAGGGGAACGATTGATAAAATATAAGAGGTGAAAATATGGGCTTTTTAGACAAAGTGAAGAATTTATTTACAGAAGAGGAAGAAGTATACGAAGAACCAATTAAAAAAGAGGTAATTAAAGTTGAAATACCAGCGCCTGAAGTGGCAAAAGAAGAACCAAAAGAAAAAGAAGTTGTAAAACCAGAAGTAAAACCTGAACCAGTTTTAGTAGAACCAAAAAAGGAGGAACCAAAGAAACCAGCACCTGTTTTCTTTGATGATAAGGATTTTGAAAATATTGAAAGACGTGTTTCTAAGCCAAAACCAGAACCAAAGAAAAAGAAGGAAGAAGAACCAAAAAGAGTTGCTTATCAAATGAGTAAACAACGTCTTCATGAGGAGAGAAAGAGTTTTAAACCTTCTCCAATTATCTCACCAGTATATGGTGTGTTAGATAAGAATTATCACAAAGATGATATTGTTCCAAAAAGAGAATTTAGAACAGATCGTGTAGGGGGAGAACTTACAATTGATGATGTACGTAATAAAGCTTATGGTACATTAGAAGATGATATTGATGCGACATTATTTGGAGCACCAAAAGAAGAAGAAAAGAAAGCTCCGATGAATGGTTTAGAAGATGACATCTTTAAAGATTTAGAATTAGATATGGGGAAAGAAGATGTCACAATGGATACACATATAGAAGTAGAAGATGATGCTGAATTCCAATTAGATGAACCAAAAAATGAAGATGAAAATTTAGTAGAAGAAGCAATGAACATGGATGAAGAAACACCTAAGAAGAGTCGCAAGAAAAGAGCAAAAGAAGAAGAAAAAAAAGAAGAAGATAATTTAGATGATAGTGATCTATTTAATTTGATTGATTCTTTTTATGAAAAGAGGGATGAAGAAAAATGAGCGATGTAAATATCTTTTTTTCAATCATGATTTATATATTAGCGTCGATTTTATTAATTGTTTTAATTGCATTATGTATTAAATTAATACATACACTTACTAAAGTAGATAGAGTTATCGATGACATTACTGTAAAATCATCTAAGTTAGATAATCTCTTTAATGTAATAGATACAACTGCAGATGCAGTAAATTCTGTTAGTAATTCGATTGTAGGTTGGATTACCAATCTGTTTAATCGATTATTAAATAAATAGAAAGAGGGTTATAATATGAGTAAAAAGAAAAGTAGTGGATTCGGGAAATTTGCATTAGGTGCATTAGTTGGAGCATCTTTAGGAATTTTATTTGCTCCAAAAAAAGGTAGTGAAACGAGACAAGATTTAAAACGTTTAATCGACGACATGATTGCCAAAATAAAAGATATTGACATTGATGAAGTTCGTGAAACTTTTGAAGTAAAACTATATCAATTAAAAGAAGATATTGATGATCTTGATAAAGAGAAAGTATTAAAGATTGCGAAAAAGAAAGCACAACAAATTCAAGATGCGGCAACAGAACTTGTAAACTATGCGATTGAAAAGGGAACACCAATGTTGGAGAAAAGTGCAAATACAATTCGTGAAAAGGCAATCCAAACAACAAAAGATGTCTTAAAGAAATTAGAAACGGAAGAAAAATAGTTTTCTTCCTTTTTTTTCTTGACAAATTCGTTTATAATAAGATTGGGTGGTAACATGAGAGATAAATATTCCGAATATCGATTAAAAATATATGCCGATAAAGGAAAACTAACACCAAAAAGTAGTGCTTCTTTTGTGATAACTGAAAGTAGTCGAAATACAGTTTGTTATGAATTAAGAGGAAAGGAAAATATGACATTAAAAGATATTGACCAAGTCACATTTCCTTTTGAAACTCAAATACAGTTTTTAGAGTATTTCTTTCATATGACAAATATGAATAATATTCCTACTGTTCGTATTTATAAAAAAAGAAAGAATTATAAAAAAGACGAGGAGAAAGAAGTAGAATTAGAACCTTTATATCGTAGTCCAGAACTTGCTTTATTATTAAATTGTGTTAGTAATGATGCAACGATATTAAATACGAGAAAGAAAAGCTATCGTATATTGAAACATCGTTGTTATTATCCATTATATAGTAATCCTGATTATGTACAGTATATCATGGGAGATCATACTAAGACGGCTATTTCAGATCGTTTTTTAGATATTTATAAACGCTATCAAAAGAAAAATGATAGTCGACAAGAAATAGGCATTGATAAAGAATTAAAACAATATGAAAAAGAACAATTAAAACATTATTCTAAGATGAGAGGATTTCTTGTTACTTATCAAAATTATCAAAATGATATGCAAAATGACTATACGACTCATCGTGATCCTGTAGAAAAAGAAAGACAACCAGAAAAGTCATGGGAGAAACAGGTATTAGATGGAGAGATTGATTTAACAGGAATTCCTAAAAATGCCAGAAATGATTTTTATAATGCATTTAATGAATTACAAGTATTACAAGAAAAAGTAGATGGATTAAAAAAGAAAAATACTTCTTATGGATTACATCGTCAAATTATGGAATTAGAACAAGGAATTCAAGAGAAGTTTGTAGAGTTAAGATGGATGTATGAACAAATGAAAAGTGATGCAATGGTAGAAGATCATGACATTGTAGGATTTGATGAAGAAATGAGAGAAGGGGCTATTTATTATCCAAATAGCTATGGTGAATTATGCAGGAAGACAAAATAGAAAAAGTAATGGAACAATTTGATTTATCTTTTTTACAGAATGTCTCATGGATGAGTGAACATAAAAAGAATGAATTACAAGAGAGAATACTACATTTACGAGAAATAAAACAAGAAAAAGAACAGTTAAAACAAGAGAGAAGTAAAATACAAATGAATATAGAACGTATGACGGATGCATATGAAATGGAAGTAAAAAAGATTTTATCACTATTAGCTTCTAATATAGAGGCTATGGAACCAATGAATGTCACGGATGTGAAAAAAGAAATACAAGATGGTAGGATAGATGATGATAGTTTTGCACTGGATATTGATCGTGGAGATCCTATCTTTATCCATGATGAAAATTAAAATGGAAGAAGCGTTTGCTTCTTTTCTTACATATATTGAATCGGAAAAACAATATTCAGAATATACAGTTGCAAACTATCGAGAAGATTTAAAAGAATTTAAGACATTTTTAACAAAAGAAAGTATTACTTCTTTAGAAGAAATTGATTATACAACGATTCGTAGTTATTTGATGTATTTATATCAAAAGAAATATGCGAAAAAAACCATTTCTAGATATATTAGTACTTTACGCAGTTGTTTTAAATATTTAACGGAAGAAGGAATGGTACGTGACAATCCTACTTTATTAATTTCTAATCCCAAGTTAGATAAGACATTACCACATTATTTAAACGAACTAGAAATAGAACAATTATTGGATGTCGAAAAAGAACAGACACCACTTTCTATTCGCAATGAGACGATGATGGAATTTTTATATTCTACAGGGGTTCGTGTCAGTGAATTAGTAGCAGTGAAAGTAAATGACTTAAATCAAAGTGAAAAAAAGTTAGTTGTACTTGGGAAAGGAAATAAAGAGCGTGTTGTATTATATGGAAGTCGTTTAGCGGAATTAATTGATTGGTATTTAAAGGATGCAAGACCTCTTTTGTCTCATCATAAAAATTCCCCATATTTATTTTTAAATAAAAATGGAAATCAGTTAACAACGGCAGGAATTCGTGATATTTTAAAAAGAGAAGTGAAAAAGAGTGGATTAAAACAAAAGATTACACCCCATACACTTAGACATACTTATGCGACACATCTATTAAATGGGGGAGCTGATTTAAAAAGTGTACAGGAATTATTGGGACATGAGAATTTATCAACAACACAAATTTATACCCATGTTTCTAATGAACGATTACGAAATGTTTATCTGAAAGCACATCCAAGGTCAAGGGAGAAGAAGAAGCATGAGTAAATTATATTTTCGTTATGGGGCAATGAATTGTGGAAAAACGACTGCACTTTTACAAGTTGCTCACAATTATGAAGAAAGAGGACAGAACGCGATTTTAGTGAAACCTAAAATCGATAAGAAAGGAAACAATTGTGTTGTGTCTAGATTAGGTGTGAGTCGACCGGTTGACTTATTATTAGATGAAAAGACACATCCTATTTATCAGATAGAAAAATGGATGAATGATGTAGATTGTATATTAATTGATGAAGCACAATTTCTAAAGAGTTTTCAAGTAGATGAATTTTATACGATTGCCCGTTTATTTGATATTCCTGTGATTTGTTATGGACTTCGTACGAGTTCTGAATTAGAGTTATTTGAGGGAAGTGCTAGATTACTAGCAATTGCTGATAAGTTAGAAGAACTAGTAACGATTTGTCGTTGTGGTAAAAGAGCAAATTTTAATGTCCGTTTTGATCAAGACGGAAAGATTATTTTTAATAGTGGTGAAACGGTAGCAATTGATGGTATTGATGCAACTTATGAATCTTATTGTGGAACTTGTCATATTGAAAAAGTAAGAGGTTATCATAAAGAGAAAATATTAGAACAAATTCGAAAAGAAAAAGGGAAGTTATAAAAGAGAAAAACTTCTCTTTTTTTGTGTTTTGAATTTTTCCAAAAATTGCTATATTTTAAAGAAAGTATGTTATAATTTAATTGTATATCAATAAAGGAGGCAAAAGTGATATGACAAAGTTTGTGTATTCCTTCTCAGAAGGAAATAAAGATATGCGCGAATTATTAGGAGGAAAGGGTGCCAACCTTGCTGAAATGACAAATATTGGATTACCTGTACCTCGTGGTTTTACGGTTACAACAGAAGCTTGTAATCAGTATTATGCAGATGGAGAAAAAATCAGTGAAACTGTAGAAAAAGAAATTTTTGAGAAGTTAGCTGAGTTAGAATCTATTACTGGAAAGAAATTAGGAGATTTAAAAAATCCATTATTAGTATCTGTACGTAGTGGATCACGTGCTAGTATGCCTGGTATGATGGATACAGTTCTTAATTTAGGTTTAAATGATGAAGTAGCAAAAGGATTTGCTGAAGAGACAAAAAATCCTCGCTTCATTTATGATTCTTATCGTCGTTTTATTATGATGTTTGCAGATGTTGTAAAAGGATATCCAAAAAATTCATTTGATAAAATGTTAGATGATATGAAACATGAAAGAGGGGTTCATCAAGATACAGAGTTAACTGCTGAAGATATGATGGAATTAACTGAAAGATTTAAAAATATTTATAAAGAATTATCTGGTGTTGATTTCCCTCAAGATCCAAAAGAACAATTATTAGAAGCTGTAAAAGCAGTATTCCGTTCTTGGAATAATGAAAGAGCGATTATTTATCGTCGTATGAATGATATTCCAAGTAGTTGGGGAACTGCTGTAAATGTACAAGAAATGGTTTATGGAAACCGTGGAGATGACTGTGGTACGGGTGTTGCCTTTACACGTAATCCTGCAACAGGAGAAAAGAAATTATTTGGGGAATATTTAATTAATGCCCAAGGAGAAGATGTTGTTGCTGGAATTCGTACACCACAACCAATTGAAACATTAAAAGAAGTAATGCCAGAAGTATACGAAGAATTTGATCGCATTGCTCATATCTTAGAAAATCATTACAAAGATATGCAAGATATGGAATTTACGATTGAAAATGGAAAACTTTTCATGTTACAAACTCGTAACGGAAAGAGAACTGCCCAAGCTGCTTTAAAGGTTGCAGTTGATATGGTAGAAGAAGGAATGCTTACAAAAGAAGAAGCTATTTTAAAAGTGGAACCAAAACAATTAGATCAATTACTACATCCAACATTTGATGCTGAATCATTAAAAACAGGAAAAGTAATTGCTCGTGGACTTGCTGCTTCTCCAGGAGCTGCATGTGGAAAAATCTACTTTAGTGCAGAAGATGTAACTCTTCATAAAAATGCTGGAGAAAACTGTGTATTAGTTCGTTTAGAAACTTCTCCAGAAGATATTCAAGGTATGAATGATGCCGAAGGTGTTCTTACGATTCGTGGAGGTATGACATCACATGCAGCTGTTGTTGCTCGTGGAATGGGTAGATGCTGTGTTTGTGGATGTGGAGAACTTACGATTGATGAAGAAAATAAAACAATTACGACAAAAGAAGGAACGGTATACCATGAAGGAGATTATCTTTCACTAGATGGTTCTACAGGTACTGTTTATGGTGGAGAAGTAAAAACAAAAGCTCCAGAAATTAGTGGTAATTTTGAAACATTTATGAACTGGGCAGATAGTATTCGTACATTAGGAGTACGTGCTAATGCCGATACACCAAAAGATGCACGTCAAGCGTTAGCATTCGGCGCCGAAGGAATTGGACTTGTTAGAACAGAGCACATGTTCTTTGAAGAATCTAGAATTTTTGCTGTAAGACAAATGATTACAGCTGAGACAAAAGAACAAAGAGAAGCTGCACTTGCCAAAATTTTACCAATGCAACAAGATGACTTTGAAAAAATCTTTGAAGCAATGGAAGGTCGTTCTGTGACAATTCGTTATTTAGACCCACCACTTCATGAATTTTTGCCTCATACAGATGAAGAAATTAAACCACTTGCTGAAAGTCTAGGAATGACTTTTGAATCATTAAAAGCAAGAATTGAATCATTAAAAGAATTTAATCCAATGATGGGACATAGAGGATGTAGACTTGCTATTACATATCCAGAAATTGCAGAAATGCAAACAAGAGCTGTGATTCAAGCTGCTATCAATGTAAATAAAAAAGGAATGAATATTGTTCCAGAAATTATGATTCCATTAGTTGGTGATGAAAATGAATTAAAATATGTAAAAAATATTGTAACAAAAGTAGCCGATGAAATTATTGCAAACGAAAAGGTAGAATTACCATATCACGTCGGAACAATGATTGAAATTCCAAGAGCTGCATTAACTGCTGATAAGATTGCTAAAGAAGCAGAATTCTTCAGCTTTGGAACAAATGATTTAACACAAATGACATTTGGATTCTCACGTGATGATGCTGGTAAATTCTTAAATGACTACTATGAAAAAGGAATTTTTGAAAATGATCCATTTGCAAAATTAGATCAAACAGGTGTTGGACAATTAATTCAAATGGCTGCTGAAAAAGGAAGAAGTACACGTCCTGATATCAAGCTTGGAATTTGTGGTGAACATGGTGGGGAACCATCTAGTGTAGAATTCTGCCATAGAGTTGGTTTAAACTATGTATCTTGTAGTCCATATCGTGTACCACTTGCAAGACTTGCTGCAGCGCAAGCTAAAGTAAAGGAAACATTAAAATAAGATGGAACTTTCCATCTTTTTTTTGCCAAACTTGACAATTTAATTTATTTTGATACAATACATTTCCATAAGTAACAAGCACTGGTGTATAAAGAATAAGGGGGCATATATGGGAAAAAATAATATAACAATTTATACACAGAATTTGAAGAATCATTTTAAATTAATGAAAGGAATTCCTAATATTTATGATGGAAAAACAGTTGATTCATGTTTGAATTTATCTAGGTATCTTGCAGACAAAGATATTGATTTTACATCTTTGCAAGAAATGACATGTGATAGGAATCATTATTTACAAACTAAGTTTACAGATGTAATGTATTATGCCGATTGGATTGGTAAACAAGAACCATTCTTTAATCTCGTAACGGGGAAACCAAGATTGCCTAAAGTTTTTCTATATACACATTTTGGAAAGTTATGTGGAGAATATAATCCGATTGTAATGGGAGAAAGATTTAAGTTAATAGATTCTAAAACATATACATTACCTTGGTTTCATGACGTGTTGCATCAAACGCGAGACTTAGCCATTATGCCAAGAATCGCACATGCAATATTAGTTAAAAATACAGAGACAGAAGAATTTATTACAATTATTAATACCCATATTGATTATAATAGTAAAAAAGTACAAGAATTACAGTTAAATGCTTTAACTTCATTGATTGAACAATTACAAACTGAAGCAATTATCATAACAGGTGATTTTAATATGAACCCTGATCATGAAATTTTTTCAAAATATATAGAAGAATGGAAACGTTTAGGTGTTGAACGTGTATCAAGAGGTTTTATTGAAGAACCAACTTGGATTAACAAGAAAGATTCTTCTATTACTGGAAATTATGATCATATTTTTACTAGGGGAATTGACGTTCAAAATGTAAAATTGATCGATATGCGTGCGGAGTTTGATACTGATCATAAAGGAATTTTAGTAAGTGGTAAAATAAAAAGAAGATAATTTAAAAATAATATTCAATTATTTATAGTATAGTTTTTGAAAACTATACTTTTTTCTTGAATTCATTTATAATAAAGAAGATGATAGAAAAAATAAAGGGTGATAAGGTTGAAAAAAGGGTTTACATTAATTGAATTATTAGCTGTTATTGTAATACTTGCTGTGATTGCTTTAATTTCGACACCATTAATTATGGGAACGATTACGAAAGCAAAAAAGAATGCTTTAAAAGATACTGCATATGGAATTTTAAAAGCTGGACAACAATATACGGCTGAAAAGTTATTGGAAAGTGAAAATGATTATCATGGTGAAACAATCGCATTACCAAATAATGATAAGTTACAATACCGTGGTGGTACGAATGCGATTGGAGAAATGCGTATTTCTAGTGATGGAATGATACGTATTGTAGTTCATGATAATCAATTTTGTGCGATGAAAGATTATGATATGAGCGAAGTAGAAGTCATGGATTATGATCCTGAAACATGTAAACTTTGGGATCCTTCATAGATTATATTTTTTAATCCATGCTATAATAAAAGAGTAAAGGGTGATAATATGAAAATACTATGCATTGGACATGCTGCTTATGATATTACGATTCCTGTCGAATCATATCCAGTTGAAAATACGAAAAATAGAGTACACGATAGAATAGAATGTGGTGGAGGACCAGCTTGTAATGCCGCGTATTTATTAGGTTGTTGGGGAGCTGATGTCGAATTTGTCGGAGTTGTTGGAAATGATTTATATGGTAAGAAAATTAAAGCGGAATTAGATCTTGTTGGAGTTAAAACGGAACATATGCAATTAAATGAGCAATATACGACGACTTCTAGTTTTATTATTGCAAATACATCGATTGGAACGAGAACTGTATTAACTTATCGACCGGATGAAATGACCTATCAATTAGATGCTTCTTTAGAACAACCGGATATTATTTTAATCGATGGCCAAGAATATGAATTATCGAAAAAAATATTAGAACAATATCCTGATGCTATTTCTATTATTGATGCGGGAAGACCTGTGCCAGAGGTAATAGAACTTTCTAAAATGGTAAACTATGTTGTTTGTTCACATGAATTTGCCGAAGAAATGACAGGCTTATCTTTGAAAAATGCAAACAGAGAAATTTTAGAAGCATGTTATATGAAAATGAAAGAAATTTTTCAAAATGAAATTATTATTACATTAGAATCAACAGGTTCTTTATATCAAGATCAAAACATAGTCAAAGTAATGCCATCTATTTCTGTAAAAGCAGTGGATTCAACTGGTGCTGGAGATTTGTTTCACGGGGCTTTTACCTATGGAATTAGTAAGCATTTGCCAATTGAAAAGGTGATGCAAATCGCAACAGTTGCCGGAGGAATTTCAGTAACGAAAATTGGTGGTAGAAATTCAGTTGCAACGAAAGAAGAAATGAGAGCGTATATCGATGACTTTGAATGATGTGATGTTTGTAGATTCTTATCCGAAAATAGATTTACACGGATTTGACAGAGAAACAGCTAGAGTAGCCATTGAAGATTTTATTCGTGATGAAATTAAGCTAAAACAGCCGATTATTGTGATTGTACATGGATGTGGTAGTGGTATTTTGAGACAAACTTGTCATGAAATTTTAAGAAAAAATAAAAAAGTATTAGATTTTAAGACATTTTATTACAATCCAGGTTGTACAATTGCACTATTATCGATTGACGAATGAGATAGTTTGGTGTTACAATGGTGTTATAAAAGTATATCTTATATAATTTGACAGTTATAACGTTTTGTGTTAGGATAACAACCAATTAAAGGGGGAGTTAAGTATGTATAATGAACGAAGAGATAGCTTTTCATTGAAAGATGTAATTCTACAGGTTTTATTTGTAGTTTTGTTTGTCTTTTTATTGATGTGGTTATTCCCATCAAAACAATTTGTAAAGGATACGGTACAGCCATTATATGATCGTATCTTTGTGGAAAATATTTTAATTATGAAAGATGCAGCCAAAGGATATTATACGAATGAAAGATTACCACAAGTGGTAGGAGAAAAAGCTTCTATGACATTGGGTAAAATGTATGATGAACACTTAGTTTTACCAATTAAAGATAGTAGTGGAAAATTATGTGATGAAGATGAATCATATGTTGAAGTTACGAAAAAAGATAACGAATATGTTATGAAAGTAAACTTAAAATGTAGTGAACAAGAAAATTATATTTTAGTTTATATGGGATGTTATGATTACTGTAAGACGACAATCTGTGAAAAGAATACACAAGATATTAAGAGTCCTGCAATCATTCCATCAAACCCTCGTGCTGCTTCACCAAGTAAATCACCAAGCAAAACTCCATCAAAAACACCATCTACAACACCTGATGAACCTGAAGTAACTCCACCATCTGAAACACCAACAACTCCACCAGGAAAAGAATATTTATACGAATATAAGAAGATTATTAACGGAACATGTTCTGATTGGAGTAATAACTGGTCAAAATGGTCAATTGAACCAAAGTATTCAACTGCAACACAAAAGGTTCAACAAAAAACAGAAGTATCAGGATATAAAACTTCAACGGAAAGACGTTTAGTTGGTACTAAGACAAAAACAGTATTAGATACGACAAAACCAATTTATAAAGACGAAAGATACTATGTAGGAACTGTAAAGAAAGATTACTGTAAACAATATGGATATGTATTATCTGATACAGGGCAATATAGAACAGAATATTCTGCATGGAGTTATGTAAGAACAGACAAATTAGCATATGTTCCTACAGATACAGCAACAACTCGTTATGTTGTTATTCCAAATTCTGCACAGACAGAAGATTGTACTGTAAATTGTAGTGGTAAAGTAACAATGTTATATCGTGTATATCAAAGAACAGCAACACAAGTTCCTGTAAAACAAAATGTATATACATGTTTAGCAACAGGAACAAAAGAAGAAGCAGTATATAATACAAGAAAAGTATTAACTGGTTACCAAACAAAGACAATTACAGAAAATGTATATCGTGATGTAACTGTAAAAACACCAATTTATACAACATACTACAGAACAAAAACATGTAAATATACAAGTGGCTCTGTAAAAACAAAATGGAGTTACTATAATGATCAATCTTTAATCAACGATGGATATCAAATGACAGGTAATAAGAAAGAAAAATAATAGGAGGAACTGATTATGAATTTACAAGAATTTGAAAGAGAATATTTGAGTTTATTAAGTAGTCAAGATAGTGATAAACTAGAAAAATTAATTCAATTAGTAGCAGATAACACTGAAAACATGGAAATTCCAACGGATTACTTTATTAAAGTTTCTGATGAAGTGATAAAGCTCAGTAAACATGAAATTTCTGCGGATGATATTGTAAAGGCACATCAAGCTACTCCTATTGTTGAATTAAAACAAACTACTTTAGAAAATAGTGAACAACAACCAGTTCATTCACAAACATTAGAAAACCAAAGTAGTGGTAAAATTTTCAATACTAAGAAGTTGAAAGAATTAGGAAGTGTAGCATTAGTAAGCGGTTTAGTAGCTATTGTTGGATACCAAGGAGTGCAGGCGGCTTTCCAACCACAACAAGATGTTGCACCAATGACAGAAACAAAGAAGGAAACTTCTTCTGAGTATGAGAAATTAGCTGTAAAGGATGGAACGAACTTCAATCCAAATGATTTCAATCAATTAACAGATGCTGCAGCAAATCTGGGAAAAGAATTATCAGCAGGAGGATTTACTAGTTACTATAATATTGAAACTGGCGAGTATAAGCCAATTACAGCTGAGGATGCACTTATGTTAACAGAAGCATTAAACCTTGGAAGTAATGAATATGATGAATGGCGTAAAGCACAAATTCAACATGACGAATCGTCTGCACAACGTTATGATGAAATTATGAATGAACTTTATACGTTTACAGTAGCTGATGCGATGTCATTAACGAATAGTGAGAATAGTAAAGTTGATTATACAAAATTCATTGCAAATCAAGATCTTGCAACGATGTTAAATGGATTACAAGATGATATTATTGCTTATAACGATGCAAAACCAGAAGCTAAGAAGACACAAGCAAAATCTCTTTTAGATAAGTGGATTACAGCTATGGAAAATCGTTCAGATTTACCAACGAATGATGCAGTTATGAGTGTTATGCAAGCCCAAATGTATGGTTTTGTAAACCGTATGCAATTTGATGGCTTAAGTTTCCAAGCAGTTGGTTTTGATGAATCAAGATTTGCGAATATTTTCTATGATTTACCATCTTGTCAAGAAATTGATAAAGATGCTTATGACGCATATTGGCATGGTAACATTAGAACAGAAGATAGTGATGTTACTGTGAACCGTATGGATCGTAAAGTTGATTTTGAAGGATTCTTCAATGAAGTAAAAACGAATAAAAAAGAAATCAAAGAAGGAATTGAAGAGAAAAAATATAAAGATGATGCTGAATGGGAAGATTTAGTAGAACTTACTGGTAAAAAAATGGGAGATTTGAAAGTTATTCCTAACCCTGATTTTACACAAGCTAAGATTGATGCTTTACTTGCAGAACAAGGTGGTATTGATTTACAACCTGGTGAGACAATTCAATATGATGCGAATGGAAATGCATATGTACTAGCTCCAGGAACTGTAATGGGTGAGGGAGCAAATCTTCCATCAGAAGAAGAAGTAACGCAACAAATTGAAGAAGAAAAACAAGAAATGCAAGAAGATGCTGCGAAGTATTATGATACTGGTATGAATGATGCGATGGCAAATGGTGATAGAACAGGATCACTTATGAATGTACCTGGTGGTATTAGTGAAGCAGAGCAAAATGGTTATAAGACTGGTTATAGCCGTGGCGTAGAATATAATAAGATTGCTTATCAATTAGGTTTAGAAGGACAACAATTAAGTGGTGAACTTTCTAATTGTCAAAATGCATATAACGAAGGTTATAAGCAATATCAAGCAAATCAAGAAAAAGAGGAACAAGAAGAACAACAAGATCAAGTTGACTATCAAAAATTGGCTGAAGAAGCGTATAATGCTGGATATGCCGCTTTTGAAAGTGGTGCATCAAGAGATAGTGTACCTGATAAATATAAAGATTTTACAGTGGAATGGCAAAATGGTTGGGATAATGCAAAAGATATTAAAGATCACAATGTTGGTAATATTACTGATGGACCTGCTGAGGGAGATCAAATTGATGATGGTCAACCAGAATTACCAGCTGAACCAGAAGTACCAGAGGTTCCTGCTGAACCTGAAACACCAACAGATCCAGGACAATCACAACCAGAGCAATCAGAAACACCTGCTTATACATGGAACGATGTATATAATGCTGGAGTTCAAGCTGCATACGCTGCTGGAGCAAATACAACTGGAGCACCATGTGCTGCATGTCCGCCAGAATATGCAGGATTTGAAGATGCATGGGCTGCAGGTTGGGGAACAGCACTTGCTGAATATGAAATGAATAAAGATTATTATGAAAATCAAGCTCAGCAAGCACAAGCAACACAAGAAGAAGCTCAAAAAACAAGATAATACAAAAAGCTATCTATCGATAGCTTTTTTCTTGCTGATTTCATTGACAAATTTTTTTTAAACGTGCTATAATAAAAATAGACTATAGCAATAGAAGGGAGGGTAATAAATGAAAGATTTTTATATATTTGACTATACGGATGAAAATGAGTTTAAAAAGTTAGAACGTTCTTTAAAAAAATATAATATGTTAGCATTTAAGAAGTTGTATTTTGAATATTACCCTCAGTTAAAAGAAGGAAAATTACTTGGTAAATTGGTTTCTACCAATGCACAGAAAAAAATGAAAACATATGAATTAAAACTTCCAACTGACGCATTATTTTCTAAAGTACATGGAGATATTGTACTTGTATATCATGTCTATGAGAATGAAAAGATTATCATGTTAGATTATATTAAACCTGTAGATATTTTAAGTGAAGGGCATCAGTCTGAGTTAGAAACTTATAAAGGAATTATGGTTTCTAAAGAACATGCTGATAAAGATATTTTTAAAATTAATTTATTAAATATGATTCAAAAATAGAAAGGTAACTTTCTTTTTTTATAATGGGTGATACTATGAATGAATTAAATATTGTACTAGATGATGAACTATATCAATTTCTAACTCTTTACGAAAGACAGAATGAACCTGTTATTTTGTTTTTAGAGCTAATTACAGAGGGAAAAGTATCTTCTGATATATTTTCCCATTCATTCGTTAAAAAACGTAGTGAGAGCCTTAAAACGCCTATAAAAGCCTATGAAAAAGAAATTATTAAACCATTAAAACCTCTATTTCAACATAAATATAAAAAATTAAATATATGGATCACAGCAGGGATGAATCCTGGTTTGAACCTTCTTCTATTACTGGCATATTTAGATCAAATACAAGACCATAATATGATTACAATTTATTTGTATGATGAGAAAATGAGAAACATAAAGAACTATACCATCTCTGCAGAGGGATATTATGCAATCTATCAAACAGTATTATTAAAACATCAAAAGCCAAGAGAGATAACGATTAGTCCTATTCAACAGGCAATTACATACTTTCTAGAATATATAAAAGAAAGCAACTCAATGAAACAATTCATACAAGATAATCTTTCATTAGAACCACAGATGTTATATATCAAATTTATGGGAAAGTTTAATGCATATCATTTAACAGATCAACAATTTATTCAACTATTACATGAAGTAAAAAAAGAAATTCAATAAATATATAAACATAAAAAAATTGTTTGGGGGGAATATTATGTTTATACCAATTGTACCACAGGGAGCAAATAATAAATTTGTAAATAAGGAAATTATATATAGTGATACAGTTTTACCATTGAAAGAATTAGGAAGTAATTTAAATGTTTCAGTGATTTCAAATGTCAGTGAATATTCATTAGAAGAATGTCTTAAAGTTGTTTTTAAATCAAATCCAGATGTCGTTTTTAATACAATACAATACTCAAAAAACAATCAAACAGTTTATTTTTATACAGAACAACCGATAACAACTAGTACATATGAAGAAAGAAAATTAAGAAAATATAATCCAATTACTTCAAAAACTGAAATTTTAGAAGAAATAAAAAATATATTACTTTCTGAAAAAAATAATAGTAGTGATTGCATATCTTTATTTGATGTTGCACAATTTTTTAAGGATGTTGTCAATATTTATGATGAAATAAAGAAAAGAAATGATCATCAACTAGAAAGTAGTATCAAATCTATTTTTGGAAATAGTAGTCGATGTGTGTGTTATGATTTTAAATATGAAAAGAAGATTTTACCAATTGGTTTTAAATTATGGAGTGAAGACAATTATAAGAAAATTTGTTTTGCTAAAGAAAACAATGACTTATATATTGTTCAATCAGAGAGTTGGTATGATAAAAAAATATTTTCTGAATGCAGTGCTGAATTATCCCAAATATATGATGAATTTATAAATTGTACTGATTATCAAAACTACTTGAATACGAGCTATGTCGTAAAACCAATTAATTCCAATTTCGATGTTAGAATGTCATTCATAGGGGTTATTTTATTTGCAACATTTAGATTTAAGAATGAGATAGAATTATTGTCACCAAGTTATACAGATGCATATCGTATAGAATGTAATTCTGGTATCATCAGCGAATTATTAAAAGATAACGAAGATGAAATTTTTAAAAGAGTTTTTGTTAGAATAGATGATTGCCCTGAATGGTGTAGACAAAGATTATATGAAATCAGACAAAATCAATTGATAGAAGAACGCTACAAAGAGGAAAAAGAAGCTAAAAAACAAAAGAGATTAGAATTCGTACGAAAGGTTTTCCCTTTCTTAAAAAAATAAAAGTACTGAATATATTTATTCACAAAAAAACGTTGGATTTCAACGCTTTTTTTGTGGTACCATTGGGGGAAGTTATCTACAACTTGTTGACAATTTAATGTAAGAATCAATCACTATTCAAATTATAACATACATTTTTGAAATTTTATCAATAATATTTCTTGTTTGCTTGTTTTATGAAGTCATTTATTATATAATTCTAACAGGAACATTTGATGTGAGTGTCGTCCTCCAATCTTGAGAAAGAAAGGAGGGATAGAAATGAAGAAAAGAACTTTTATTATAAAAGTCCTTCGTCTTATTGCTATCATTTTATTACTCCTTACCTTATTGGTAATAGCAATAAAAATATGACACTCTTTCATCTCTGATTGAGTGTCAATCCTAATTTTATTAGAGGCGACATTCACTTTCGGAATCGAATGTTCCTCTTTTTTATTTTATTCAAGTTTCCTTGACATATTCATAATAACACAAAAAAGAACTTTTGGCAAGTCCTCTATATATAACTCGTAAGTTCGAGTAATTATCAATCTGGTGCGGGTGGAGGGACTCGAACCCACATGCCGTAAAGCGCTGGCTCCTAAGGCCAGTGCGTCTACCAATTTCGCCACACCCGCAATTCGTTAATACATTTATGATTATACAACATAAATAATAACATTTCAAGTTATTTTTTGAATATTTGTAAAATTCCAGTTAGTATTATTTCATATGAATAAAAATTATAAAAAAATAGAGAACCATGTCATGAGTTGTACTATAACTACGTTATGGATTTTGAAAATTTGAAACTATTTTTCGATATACTGTCGATGATAGGTGATTGATATGAAAGTAGTAATTAAAAATAATGAATATACAAAAGGTGAATTAATTAAGATTATGCGTGAGTGGAGCGAGAAAACACAAAAAGAATTTGCCAAAGATATTGGGAAAAGTGAAATTAGTATTCAAAAGTATGAAGCAGATGCAGTTAATTATGGAATACAAACTTTGTTAGATCTTGCTAGAAAAAATCATATTACAATTACGATTGAAAAGAAATAAAAAGTCTTGCATGTAAGCAAGACTTTTTTTGTTATCGTGGTGGACCTTGTAGGACTCGAACCTACGACCGCCCGGTTATGAGCCGGATGCTCTAACCAACTGAGCTAAAGGTCCATGACTTCTATATAATATCATAGATATTTTGAAAATGCAATAATTAGTCACAATTTTATGATGTTTGGAATGGAATAGAAGAGGGGGAGAGAAATGAGAGAATTAATTGGAAATACACCTTGCTTAAAACTATATTATCGCTTTAAAAATAAGATAGATTATATTTATCTAAAATTAGAATATTTTAATTTAACTGGTAGTATAAAAGATCGTATTGCCCTTCGTATTATTGAAAGTGCGAAAGAAAAACAATTATTAAAAGATGGAATGCCGATTATCGAAGCAACAAGTGGGAATACTGGAATTTCTTTTGCGGCATTAGGAGCTTATTATCATCATCCTGTTATTATTTTTATGCCGGATTGGGTGAGTTTAGAACGCGTTCAATTGATGAAACTATATGGGGCAGAAGTACATTTAGTTTCTAAAGAAGAAGGAGGATTTCAGACATGTATTAAAAGAGCTAAAGAGATGGCAAAAGCATGTGGGGGATTTTGTCCATGTCAATTTGAGAATCAAGAAAATATAATGGCCCATTATGAAGGAACAGGAGAAGAGATAGTAAGAACCGTGAAAGAACCGCTGGGAGGATTTATATCAGGAATTGGTACAGGGGGAACTTTAATGGGAGTTGGAAAGCGTTTGAAAGAACAAAATCAACAGACTAAAATCATCGCATTAGAACCTGCGGAAGCACCATTATTATCCAAAGGATATAGTGGGGAACATCAATTAGAGGGGATTGGAGACGACTTTATACCTGATATTGTAAATAAAACTCTAATTGATCAAATCATATTGATTCATTCAAATGACGCATTGGCAATGGCTCAGAAACTATCCCGTATTGGACTAGGAGTAGGAATTACATCTGGAGCAAATGTATTAGCTAGTATTCTGACAAATGGGGAAAGAAAGAATATCACTGTTTGTCCTGATGACTCTAAAAAATATTTATCAACCCAGTTAGTAACACCGCTAAATAGTCAATTGGTAGATGAGATAGAATTGTTAAAATTTGAAATAATCAGCGCATAAAGAAATACTTTATGTTATAATAATACAAAGGTGATGACATGAAAGTTTATAATACTTTAACAAAAAAGATAGAACCATTGATTCCAAATCATGGTAAAGAAATAAAAATGTATACATGTGGACCAACTGTATATGATTATGCACATATTGGAAATCTACGTACTTACATTTTTGAAGATGTTTTAGAAAAGAGTTTAAATTACTTGGGGTATTCTGTTACTAGAACGATGAATATTACCGATGTTGGGCATCTTGCGAATGATTCCGATGATGGTGAAGATAAGATGTTAAAAGGTGCACTGCGAGAGAAAAAAAGTGTATATGAAATCGCGGACTATTATACCAAAGCTTTTTTTGACGATTGTCAAAAATTAAATATTAAAAAACCACAATATGTATCGAAAGCTTCTGATCATATCGATGATTATATTCATATGATTGAAAAACTATTACATGATGGATATGCTTATCAGGCCAATGGAAATGTTTATTTTGACGTATCAAAAATGCCAAACTATTATGAATTATCTGGAAAAAATCCCGACGATTTAAAAGTTGCTGTAAGAGACGATGTAGAACATGATACATTCAAAAAAAATCCTGCCGATTTTGGGTTATGGTTTACAAATTCAAAATTTAATAATCAAGCGATGAAATGGGATAGTCCATGGGGTGTTGGATATCCTGGTTGGCATATTGAATGTTCTAATATTGCGATTCATTTTTTAGGAGAATATTTAGATATTCACTGTGGAGGAGTAGATAATATTTTTCCACATCATTCTAATGAAATTGCTCAAAGTGAAGCTTATTTAGGACATAAATGGTGTAACTATTGGATGCATGGAGAATATTTAAATGACGAAACGGGAAAAATGAGTAAAAGTAATGGAGAATTTTTAACCTTATCTTTATTAATCGAAAAAGGATATGATCCATTAAGTTATCGTTATTTCTGTTTAGAATCTCATTATCGTAAACAATTAGCGTTCTCTTATGCTTCTTTAGATAGAGCAGTATCATCTTATCAATCATTAAAAAATAAAGTGAGACATATTTCTTCTCATATGGAAGGAGAAATAGAACAAAGCTCATTTGATACTTATCAACAGAAATTTAAAGATGCATTAAGTGATGATTTAAATACAGCTAATGCACTTACCGTTTTATATGAAGTATTAAAAAGTGATTTAAATAATAAAACAAAAATAGAATTAGTAAAAGATTTTGATCAAGTACTTTCTCTTTCTTTATTAGATAAAGAAGAAATTGATGAAGAATTAAAACAAAAAGTATTATCTTTCATCGAAGAGAGAAATGAAGCAAAAAAAGAAAAGAATTTTGCCCGTGCTGATGAAATTAGAGATTTATTAAAGGGTATGGGAATTCAAATTCGTGACACAAGAGAAGGAACAGTTTTTGAAAAAATAAATTAGAAGGTGATTCATTGGAAATTATTTTATTTATACTAGGAATTATAGTAGTTGTTTATGCACAAAGTCATATTATGAAAACATATCACGAAACAATGCGTATTCGTAATGAGAAAATGTTAAGTGGGCAAGAAGTAGCCCGTAAAATATTAGATGCAAATGGATTAGAAGATATTTATGTCGTACAAGTATCTGGTGAATTGACGGATCATTATGATCCAAGTAGAAATGTGATTCGTCTTTCTAATCATGTATTTCAAGATGATTCTATCGCATCTTTAGCTGTTGCAGCCCACGAATGTGGTCATGCGATTCAAAGAAAAGAAGGATATCTTTTTTATCGACTTCGTAGTGCTTTAGTACCGGTTGTAAATTTAGTGAGTTATTTTGGTTATTTTGTAATTATTATATCTGCTTTTGCTGGAATTACAGCTTATTTGTTACTAGGAATGGTTATGTTACTTTCTACTTTAATTTTTCAACTTGTCACATTACCAGTAGAAATAGATGCTTCAAAACGAGGTATGAAAGAAATTGAAAAATTAAATTTGGCGAAACAAGAAGAGATGCCGAATGTTGCAAACATGTTAAAAGCAGCAGCGATGACTTATGTCGCAAGTCTAGCTTCTACTATCTTAAACTTACTTCGTTTGATTTTTATGTATCGCGATCGAGATTAGTCTTGTATAATATAAGAAATATCGTTATAATAAAAATAAGGAGGAGTGTCATGATGAAAAAGGTTGCTGTATTAGGAAGTATTTTGGTTGCTAGTATGTTAAGCGGTTGTTTCTTTGTTACTGAAACCATTGTATGTACTAAGTCAGGAAAAGAAAGTGGTATGGATTCAACACAGAGAATTGAAGCCGTATTCAAAAGTAAAAAAGTACAAACAATGAATATGGATGTTACCGTAGATTTAAGTAATCAACCAGATAGTATGGTTGGTGTTGCTAAATCAGTATTAGAATCAAATTACGAAGATATGAATGCAGAAGGTGTTAAAACCAGTGTAACACAAGAAAAAAAGAAACTGAATGTCAACATCGATTTAGACTTTGAAAAAGCATCAAAAGAATCACTAGAAAAAGTAGATTCAAATTTTGCTGAAAGTAAAGGTCAAAAAGTAGATACCGAAGAATTCATGAAACAACTAGAAGACGAAGGTTACAAGTGTGAGAAATAGTATCGATTAGATACTTTTCTTTTGTGTTAAAACTAGATATAATAACAGTGGTGATACATATGGATGGAATTATTTTAGTAAATAAAGAAAAAGGAATGACAAGTAGAGATGTTGTCAATTTAGTAAGCCGTGTTTGTCATACCAAAAAAGTAGGTCATACTGGAACATTAGATCCTATGGCAACAGGTTTGTTAGTCATTTGTGTTGGACGAGCAACGAAATTAGTAGAAGTATTAACATCTCATCAAAAAGAATATATCGCATCCATGATGTTTGGCATGAAAACAGATACAAAAGATATCACAGGAACAGTATTAGAACAAAGAATCAGTCATGTTACAAAAGAACAAATAGAAATAGTCTTGCATGATATGACAACCACATATCAACAAGAAGTACCAATATATTCAGCAGTTAAAATCCATGGAAAGAAATTATATGAATATGCGAGAAATGGAGAACAGATTGAATTACCAAAAAGAGAGGTAACAATTGAACTGTTGAAAATAATAGATTGGCAGGATCAGAAACAAGAACTAACATTCTTAACACAAGTTAGTAAAGGAACATATATTAGAAGTTTAGTAGAAGACATCGCAACTCATTTAGATACCATTGGTACCATGACAGCTCTTACTAGAACAAAAGTAGGTAACTTCTCATTAGAACAGGCAAATACAATTGCAGAAATTAAAAATAATCAGTTCAAAGTATATACGATTTATGAAGTATTAAAAGCGATGTATGAAACACGTCAAATTGCAGGAGAATTAGAAAAAAAAGTGCTAAATGGAGCAAAGATAGATAATCCCGAAGATTTAGACGTCGTATTTTTTATCAATGAAAAAAAAGAGCCATTGGCTCTATATCGAAGAGAAGGTAATTTATTGAAATGTTATAAAATGCTAAAAATAGGAATCGATTGATTCCTATTTTTTAGTGAAATAATTCTTTTCTCTTTTTATAATAAACGAATATACAAATACCAAATACAAGAATAACAATTCCGATAATACAAATAATTGTATTTGGAATAAAAGAAATACTCAAATATTTAGCAATTAATAAGATAAGTGGAGCAGCAAAAATACCTAAAATTATAACTATGACTCCAAGAATAGCAGTTGTAATTCCTTGAAACATGGCTAGTATACGTCCATATTTTGCTCTAGTAGCTAATCCAAATAATGTAATTCCTGAAAATACAACTGGAGCCATTGTTTGGGTATTAAATTGAAATAGAAAAGCAACAATTAACGATAAAATGGTAACAAAACCAGTGAGAAACATAAATACATAGTGAAATTTCATTGATTTACCTTGCTTTTGAATTGGTGTGTGTTCCGTTGCATTTGAACTTGTCACTGCTTGATTATTAGGCATCATCATGTCTGATTGTTGCACAGGTGTTTGGCCAGTTGTGTTAGATGGCATTGGTTGTGGTGTTACAGTATTACCACCTAGTTCTGGAATCGGAGTTACAATATCAGAATTAGGAACAGTATTAGAAACTGGAGTAGGAATTTGTTCAGCTGTTTGTTGAATAGGGGATGCAGCTATTTCTTCTTGTGGTTCTATTTGAGAAGGAATATTTACTTGAGCCCCATTTATTGTATTATTTGACTGTTCTGGTATTGGATTTTGTCCCATACTATTTTGATTCATAGTAACAGAAACATTCTCTTGTGGAACTGTTGGTTGAACGTTTGTAACTGGTGGAACAGGTTGAGGTGTTCCTATCACTGAATTAGTTGGTTGTTCAGAAATTGTACTTTGTCCCATATTCGTTTGATTCATAACTGTAGAAGCACTTGCTTGGGAAACTGTTGGTTGAACAGTTTGAGATGGTGTCTGCATATTTTGATTATTATTTGAATTCATAGTTTGTTGTTCTTGTTCCATCTGTTTTTTTAATTCTTCTTGATAATAATTAGAGTTATCTAAACCACAAATTGGACATACCATTTGTCCTTGTGGTAGTTCTGTTAAACATAGTTTACATCTCATATTCTCTCACACTCCTATGATATATTTATTATATCAAATTTTAGATATAGGGAGTATAGTAATATTTTCATTTGTCAATATTTGACAAATAAAAAAGTAAATAGATTAAACTATTTACTTCGTTAGAGAATCATATCCATCTTTGATTTCTGAATCTTCGATATTTAAATTATATTTTTTACGAATGTTTACCCAAGTTGTCGTTTTTAAAGTTGTATCTGCACTTAGTTTATTAGCAACCAGTGTTTCTTCAATTGTATCTTTTACTTCTTTTAATTTTGGTTTTGCTTTTTGACTTACTCTAAGAATGACATGATATCCATATTCACTCTTAACTGGTTCTTTTGTATATTCACCATCTTTTAATTTTACAGATGCATCCCAGAATTCAGTAACAACACTATCTTTTGAGAAGTTTTCTAGAAGACCACCATCTTCTTTTGTTCCTTCATCATCAGAATATTCTTTCGCAAGATCTTCGAATTTTTCACCTTTATCTAATTTCTTAATAATATTTTCAGCTTCTTTTTTGGCTTTTTCTTCAGCCTTTTCTTGATCTTCATCACTAGCATCTGTTTCTGTATCAGGTTTAATTAAAATATGACGTACAGTCATGTCACCAAAAATATTTTCATCGTAATAATTTTGAATTTCGTCATCTGTTAATTCATCTTTTAAATAATTTTCTACTACTTTATCTTTTTTATAACTTAAAATTAATTCATCTCTAAATTGTTGTTCGTTTTTATATCCAGAACTAACAAGTACTTCGTTAAAGTCTTGTCCTTGTTGTTCATATTGATTCTTATATGCTTCAATTTGACTGTTCGCATAATCTTCTGCATCCTCATTTGATTTAATTTCTTTATTTGCAATATAATCATCAATCATATTGACAAAAACTCGAGAACCACCTTGTTCTTTTAATTCAGCATATAAATCTTCAGCAGTTACTGTATATCCTTTAATTTTTCCGACAACTTCTTTTCCATCTTTTAATTTAGCAACTTCACCACATCCAGTTGTAAGTAATAACACTGAACACATTGTTACACCTAATAATGTTAATTTCTTATTTTTCATATTTGCTCCTTTCTGGTAACATATCTATCATAGCAAAAACACTAAAAAAATTCAATAATTTCTATTTAAGTAATCACATATTATGTATTTTCCCATAAAATATTCTTGAAAAGAGAAAAAAAGGAGGAATGAGTTTATGTGTAATACTGGTGTATCTGGCGCTGCTATTGTCTTAGTATTATTTATTCTTTTAATTATCATACTTGGAGCATATATTTAATCCGTTAGGAGGTGAATAAAATGGCTTGCCAAAACAACTGTGGAGGAACTCCACAAGAAAGACCAACATGCCGTAATAATAATACAAACTTTTTAATTATTGTTGTACTTTATATTTTACTTGCAATTATATTAGGGGCATGGATTATTTATTAAAAGGAGATTATCTCCTTTTTTATGTGTCAAGAGGTAAATTGTCCTATTTTACACAATTTGTCACAATCTTTTCATAGAGTTTTGGGTAGAACTCTTTACTTTCTTAGGAATTTAAGGTAGAATAGTGGTACATAGTGGATATATGTGGGGCAAAGTGGGTGATTATATGTTACTGATGGGTGAATATCATCATACAATTGATGAAAAAGGTAGAATTACCATTCCTTCAAAAGTACGTTATGACTTAGGAGAATCCTTTGTTGTTACAAGAGGGTTAGATCGTTGTTTATATGTTTATCCAAAAAAAGAATGGGAAACCATTATTACAAAATACCAAAAATTGCCTAACACAAAAGATGCGCGAAACTTTATGAGATTTTTCTTATCAGGTGCCACTACATGTGAATTTGATAAGCAAGGTCGTATTAATATTCAAGCACCACTCATTCATTATGCGGAATTAAAAAAAGATTGTGTCATTGTAGGGGTTAGTGATCATTTAGAAATTTGGAGTCAAGAATTATGGCAACAATTACTAGATGAAAATGAAGAAAACTTCTCTGTGATGGCGGATTCGTTATTTTCTAACATGGAAATGTAGGTGTAAGTATGCACAAAAGTGTATTATTAGAAGAAGCCATTCAATATTTAAACTTAAAAGAAGACGCAATCATTGTCGATTGTACCCTAGGATATGGGGGACATAGTAGTGAAATATTAAAAAGAATACCAAAAGGACATCTATATGCATTTGATCAAGATGAAGAAGCCATTCAAAGTGCAAGAAAACGTCTTTCTGAAATCTCATCTAACTTTACCATTATTAAAAGTAACTTTGTTCATTTAAAAGAAAAGTTACAAGAATTAGGAATTACCAAAGTAGATGGAATCTTATTTGATTTAGGAGTTTCTAGTCCTCAATTAGATGAAGATGAAAGAGGGTTTAGCTTTCATAAGAATGCAAGATTAGATATGCGTATGGATCAAAGTCAGGAAAAAGATGCATACCAAGTTATTAATACCTATTCATATGAACAATTAGTTGATATTATGAAAACATACGGAGAAGAGAAGTTTGCTCCTCGAATTGCGAAAAATATTGTCGAGAGTAGACAGGAAAAAGAAATTGTTACAACATTAGAACTTGTTGAAATTATTAAAAATAGTGTTCCTGAAAAATATCGTCGTGAACACCATCCAGCAAGAAAAGTATTTCAAGCAATTCGGATTGAAGTAAATGATGAATTAAATGTATTTGAAAAAGCATTAAAAGATGCATTAGAATTAATAGATGTAAAAGGTAGGGTTTGTGTGATTACGTTCCATTCGTTGGAAGATATCATTTGTAAAAGAATTATGAAAGATGTTAGTACATTGCCAAATGAATTGAAAAATCTTCCTGTTGTTCCGGAAAACTTAAAACCAAACTTTCAGGTGATTAAAACAATCCATCCAAGTAAAGAAGAATTGGAAGAAAATAGAAGAGCTCGTAGCGCAAAATTAAGAGTAATTGAAAGAGTAAAAGAATAGAGGGATATTGTGAAAAAGAGAAAGAAAAAAACACGTATTACAAAGGGAGAAAAAATATTGTATAGTAGTGCGGTATTTGCTGCTTTTTTCACAGTTGTCTTACAGATTTTTTGTGGTACGAATATCGGAAATTTAAAAATGGAAGTTGAAAAAGTCAAATATGAAATTACAGATCAAGAGAAGAAAAATGAAAGCTTAACAATGAAAGTAAGTGAGCTAACTTCTTTTGATAAAGTAAAAGATATTGTAGCAGATATGGGATTAGAATATAATAACGACAATATCATTATTATTAACCAAAACTGAGGTGATTAATGTGGTACAGAAAGGCCGAGATATGAAACAATGGAAATTTCCTAAATTTATATTTTTGGGCTTTGCTGGCCTCATTTTTTTGTTATATATACAGTTCGCTTATTTATCACTTTCACCAACTGTATATGGAATTAATATGGATGAATTTGCAAAACAGAGAAATACTACAACGAGAACTCTTTATGCTAGTAGAGGAACAATTTATGACAAAGATGGTAATACGTTGGCTCTAAATGTATCATCTTATACTGTCATAGCTTACTTAGATGAAAGTAGAAGTGAGAATTCTACAACTCCAAAACACGTTGTCGATAAACAAATGACAGCTGAAAAATTAGCGCCTGTTTTAAATATGACAACAGATTATCTATTAAGATTATTAAGTACAGATGCTTATCAAGTAGAATTAGGACCTGGAGGAAGAGGAATTAGTGAATTAAAAAAAGAAGAAATAGAAAGTCTAGGACTACCAGGAATTGGCTTTGAAGAAAGTTATAAACGTTATTACCCAAATGGAGATTTTGCTTCATATGTGATTGGTTATGCGAAACAAAATGAAGTAGAAGAAACAGTAAACGGTAAGACGGTAACAAGTTCTGTCATTCAAGGAGAATTAGGAATCGAAGCAAAATACGATGACTTATTAAGAGGAACAAATGGTAGTGTTACTTATCAACAAGATCGTAGTGGTTATAAAATACCAGATACAAAAGAGACAAGAATCGATGCGGAAAATGGAAAAGATATTTATTTAACACTAGATGCAAATATTCAAAGATTTACAGAAGCAGCTGTAAAAGAAGTAGAAGAAAATTATCATCCAGAATGGATGATGATTCATGTTATGGATGCGAAAACAGGTAAGATACTAGCAACCAGTGGAGTCCCATCCTTTGATCCAAATAAGAGAAATATTACAAGTTATGAAAATCCACTTACTTCTTATGTATATGAACCAGGTTCAACAATGAAAACATATACATATATGTGTGCCTTAGAAAAAGGAACCTATGATGGAAGTGCAACATATCATTCAGGAAGTATTGAAATTGGAGATTATACAATTACAGACTGGAATAAAAAAGGTTGGGGAGATATTACCTTTGATAAAGGTTATGAATATTCTAGTAATGTCGGTGTTAGTAATATGATTAATCGTTTTATCGATAAAAGTGATTTAAGAGATTGTCTTTCAAAATACGGTTTTGGAAAAGTAACTGGAATTGAACTTCCAAGAGAACAGACAGGTTCTATTCGCTTTAACTATCCAGTTGAAGTTGCTACTGCTTCATTTGGACAAGGAATTACAACCACAGCCGTTCAACACTTACAAGCAATGTCTTTAATTGCCAATGATGGTAAAATGTTAACACCACAGATTATCGAGAAAATTGTCGATAAAGATCACAATCAAATTACTTACAAATGGAAGAAAAAAGAAAGTAAGCAAATGATTAAACAATCAACAGTCGATAAAATGAAAGAACTCATGTATAACACAGTATCAAATCATGATGCTGGAACAACTGGTACAGCTTATTATATTGATGGATTTGACGTGATTGGTAAAACAGGAACAGCTCAAATTTATGATGAGGCAACAGGAAACTATGCCGAAGGGAAAAATAATTATATCTTCTCATTTTCTGGAATGTTCCCAAAAGATGATCCTGATGTAATTATATATGCAGCCATGAAAAAACCACAGTGGGGAGAAGCCAGTGGAATGAGTAAAGTAACAGTCGAACTTATGAAGAGAATTGCCAAATATCGTAACACATTTGGTGAAACAGAAACAAAAGAAAGTGCTAATAACATTATTACAATGCCATCATTTTCTAGTAAAAATATAATAGATGTAAGAAATTATTTAAACACTTATGGAATTACACCAATTGTGATTGGAACAGGAAATAAAGTAGTAGATCAATACCCAAGTAAGGGAGCGGATGTATTAAAACAAGATCATGTTGTTTTAATCACTAATTCAGAATTTACAATACCAAACTTTACAGGTTGGTCATATAGTGATGTAAAATCAGTGATGGAACTTTTAAATGTAAATGTAACAAGTGAAGGATATGGTTATGTGGTAGAACAATCAATTGCTCCAAATACAGTCATTCATGAGAACGATACATTACATATCAAATTACAAGATAAATATAATGTAAACAACGAAGAACAAAACCAAGAAAAAACACAGACGCAAAATGATGTGAACCCTAATCGGTAGACATCTAAAAAAAACACATTTTAAAAATCAAGGGCGAACGAAGTGAGTTCATCTAGACCCTTGATTTTTATTATATAATTATAATATTTATTCAAATAAAGCTGGTCTTTATTTGTTATTAATTAATAAATTAATCATGTATAAAACATCTTCTGCATATTCAACAATATTAGAATCAGGTTCTCCCATATCTGGACATAAATGATTATATAATTTATAATCATATCCACCATTATTTTTTAAATACTCTATTACTATTTCTAATTTATATATTAATTCATCATTATTTATCATTTTTCTTATATCCTTTCTTCTTATTAATTTTCTTTCCTTTAATTCTAGTTGTATTATAAAATTTTATCCATTCTTCAACTAATTCTATGTAATTTTCTAAAGATGTGATATCATTGTTATACAAAGTTTCCTTTTTAAGGAGAGAGTGCCAGCTCTCAATTGGTGAGTCATCTATTGGAGTACCTTTTCTAGCCATAGAAATAGTAATACTATTAGATTCAC
>ENA-ORMR01000736-ORMR01000736.1-human-gut-metagenome-genome-assembly--contig:-NODE-736-length-29569-cov-8.745849_pt1 | contig 29569 bp, 26 predicted proteins | sample MGYA00242107_ERZ509003 | MGnify/ENA primary metagenome ERZ509003 (study PRJEB26280, sample SAMEA2338699) | human gut metagenome | biome: human gut; feature: human-associated habitat; material: faeces...
CATCTAATTGGAAGATACTGTTTACAAGTGCAGAAGAAAAGGAAATGAACAATGCCACTACGACAAGAAAAGAAATATCCAATCAAACAACACTGACATTAGATGTCAATCTAACACAACCAGGAGCAAGTGCAACATATGATGTAGTTGTAGAAAATCAAGGGGATTTGGATGCAGTCCTATCTAAAATAGATGGAATTAGTGAAAGTAATAGTAAGGATCCAAAGTCAATTAAAGTAAGCGTAGAAAATATTAAAACAGGAGATGCACTCTTAGCAGGAGAAGAAAAAACATTCCAAGTAAAAGTATACTGGGATGAGAATGTAGATTTCAGTGAAACAAATATGCAAAAAGAAATAGAAATCACATTAACCTATGAACAAAGTGATGATGGATTACCATTACCACCAAAACCAGGAGAAGGAGAAAGTATCGGTGGACAGACTGTAGAAGTCGTAACTTCAGGAGATGGACTTTATGAAGACCAATATGAAACAGGAAGATATATTTACAGAGGAAGTGAACCAAATAACTATATCCAATTTAATAATGAAATATGGAGAATTGTAGCAAAAGAAATAGATGGGACATATAAGATAATCAGAGATGAATTACTACCACAAAATGAAGGATATACATTTATGGTATATGATACAGAATACGATCGTTTAACCGAAAATAATACATACTGTACAAAACCATATAATGGATGTGGAGTATATGCAGCAGTATCAGGAACATTCCAAACGCCAGATGGAAGATATAGTGGAACAGTAACAGAAGATTCAAGTATCAAAGAATATCTAAATAATACATACTATCCAACGTTAAATGGAATTGCGAAAACCCAAGTACAAAGTCATACATTTAATATCGGAAGTGTGCAATGGTTAGATGAAAGTGGAAATGATAGTATCGAGAAAAATATCGCCGGAGAAAAGATGTATAAATGGACAGGGAATGTAGGACTTATTAATGTCAGTGATTTATTAAAAGCAAGTACTAACGCAGCATGTACATCAGCAACAGATGAATTGAATGCAATCAGGCAAGATGTACCAGAAGAAACCTGTGGAAGTTATTTAACATACTTTGATACCATAAATGAAGAAATTGGTGCAACATTATACTGGACAATCAATGCCTTTTCTGCGGAGTCTGTTGACGGCTCGGACGCTGTCTGGGTTACGACTTTCGCTCAGGGCATTGGCGCGTTCAGTGGCGGCAGTGCGTCCGTTGACAGCAATATTGGGGCGCGTCCAGTTCTCTATTTGAAATCCACTATCCAAATCACAGGAGGAAATGGAACAAAATTAGACCCATTTGTAATCGGGTAAAGAGTAAATAAAAGAATATGTGTTAGCAAAGGCGTAAGCCTTTGTAAAAAGACCTAGCGTTAGCTAGTGTCTCAACTCTGAATTTGCCTTGGCAAGTGAAGAGTTATGGGGTTATACTATAAAATCGTGCTTTGTTTTCTGCGGAGTCTGATGACAACTCGAACAATGTCTGGAATGCGGCATTCAATCAGGGCATTGGCGAATTCGGTAACAACAATGCGAACAATGACAACAATAATGGGGCGCGTCCAGATCTCTAATAAAACTATGGGTTATGAACCAATATGGTCATAAAGAAAAGATATAGAGAACAAGTATAATCCCAGGATGGAAATCCAAAAAATAAGTATAGTCAGAGATAACTTTAGTAGAAAGAAAAGGAAATATGCTGAAAATAGGAATGACCTTTGTAATGATTTTGAACAAGATATGATATGAGATAAACTATACTTTGTAAAGTTATAAAGCAGTATCTATAATTAGGTGCTGCTTTTTGTTTTTAGAAGGAGATGTGAGTAGGTATGAAAGATAAATATTATGATTTAAAAATGAAGTATGAAAAATATATCGTTATCATGAAGAGTGGAATTTTTTATAATGTATTAGGAAATGATTGTTATTTAATGAAATGTATATTTGGTTATAAGATAAATCCTTTTGGAGATACAATTAAAATAGGTTTTCCATTGAATACATTAAATAAAGTAATTGGAATGTTTGATCAGTTAAAAATTAATTATATTGTATATGAAAATGAGATAGTAATAAGAAGAAGATTTCAACATAATCAATATGATTTATACTTGAAAAATAAGTTAACAATAGAGGAAAGAATTAATTTTATTTATTTTAAGTTACGTGAATTAAAAGATACTGCTGATTTTATTACGATATTAGAAAGAATTGAAGAAATAATATGAAAGATGAATTAACTTTAGTAAAAGATATCAAGAAAACGATTTTATATGTAGATAAAATGTTAATTAATTTTCCAAGAAGTGAAAAGATATTACGTGATAAGATTAATGATACAAGTTTTGAAATATTAGAACTGGTTTACTTTAGTAATTTATTAGAAATACATGAGAGAATCATTTACCAAAAAAAGATTATTAGTAAAATTAAAATGTTAGATTTTTATTTTAAAATAGCATGTGATAAGAAATATATTTCTTACAAAAAGTATATGAAATTAGGAAGTTTTCTTTTAAATATGATAAAACAGATACATGGATGGATTCGTTATGAAAAGAGTAAATGATTTGTACCAACAAATGTCTATGAAAGATATGTTAAGATTATATCAAAAACAAGTAAGAGCTAATACAAAGAATAAACATAAAATATATAAGTTTGAAGAATATTTTACAGCCAATATTACAAATGTTTATAACCTATTTCATAGTGATGATTATAAAGTGAGTGATTATAATATATTTTTAATTCGTGATCCAAAATATCGTATTATTATGAGTCAAAAAATGAATGATAAAATTATAAATCATGTGATGGCAGATTATTTAATACAAGTATTAGATTCTTGTTTAATAGATACCAATGTCGCAACGCGTAAGAATAAAGGAACGCATTATGGAATGAGATATTTAAAGAAATATTTAAATGAGCTAAAAGGAAATACGATATATGCTTTAAAATTTGATATTAGTAAGTATTTTTATCATATTGATCATAAGATATTAAAACAAATGTTACAAAAGAAGATAAAGGATAAAGCGTATTTGAATATATTATTTCAGATTATTGATTCTACAAATGAGAATGTCAACGAAAGAATTATGAAAATTAAGAGAAAAGAAATAAAAAAATTACAAATGTCAACAATGCATGATCGAGATAAGAGAATTAGAGAAATAGAAAATATTCCACTATATCAGTATGGAAAAGGTCTTCCTATTGGAAATATGACAAGTCAGATTATGGCTGTATTTTATTTAAATGAAATGGATCACTATATTAAAGAACAGTTACATGCGAAATATTATATACGTTATATGGATGATGGAGTTATATTATCAAATGATAAAGAATATTTAAAATGGTGTTTAAAAAAGATAAGAAAGATGGTGAATCAATATCAATTAACTTTAAATAAAAAAACATGTATTATGAATGTGAGCAAGAATGGAATTGATTTTTTAGGATTTCATTATTATATTATTAATCAGAAAGTAATTATGAAAGTAAGGAAGATAACGAAAAAAAGATTACGTCAAAAAATGAAACGATTAGAATATTTATATCATCAAAAGAAAGTAACAAAAAAAGATATAGAACAAGTAATTGCAAGTTATCAAGGACATTTAAAATATGGCAATACTTATTTTTTAAGAAAAAAGTATTTGAAAAATATGGAAAAGAAAGTATCATGATACTTTTTTTCTTGCCTTTCTATGGAGAAATGATTATAATAAATTGCAATAGAGTGGAGGTTGTTTTTGTTGAATAAAATAAAATTACCTAAAATAGAGTGGAGGAAACTTCCGTATTATCAAATTTCTATCTTTGTATTTTTAATTGTGATTATTATATTATTACTTGTATTAATTGGACAAAATAAGAGTCAAGAGAAGAGTGGAATCATTAAAAATCCATTTGATATTCAAGTATCAGATACAGATAATTTTGTTTTTTTAGGAGATTCTATTACAGATTTTTATCCATTAGAAGAGTTTTATGATAATTTACCAGTTGTAAATAGTGGTGTTTCTGGTTATAAAACAACTGATATTTTATCGCGTATTGATAGTATGGTAACGATTTATAATCCAACAAAAGTGTTTTTGTTAATTGGTACAAATGATGTACCAACTAGTTCTGAAGATGAAATTGTAGAAAACATTCAACAAATTATTGAAGAAATTCATAAGAAGAGACCAAAAGCAAAAGTATATTTAGAATCGATTCTACCTGTTAATCGTAGTGATGATGAAAAGATTGACCATGGAATGGTAGGAGAAAGAGAAAATCCGAAAATTCAATCAATTAATAAAAAATTAAAGGAGTATGCTGAAGAAGAAAATATTACATTTATTAATTTATATGATGAATTTGTGGATGAGAATAATGAAATGACTTTAAAATATACAACGGAAGGACTTCATTTATCTAGCTTGGGTTATCTAAAACTTACTAATATTTTACTTCCATATTTACAAGATTAGTTGTTAGAATATATATTTATTAGGAAAGAGGAGAGGAATATGAAGCTAATTTTAGCTTCTGGATCGAAGACAAGATATGATTTATTAAATTCATTACATATTTCTTTTCAAGTAGAGCCAGTAGAGTTAGTAGAAGATGTAACAACGACACTGCCTGAAGAGCATTGTCAAGAAATATCACGAAGAAAAGCAGAACGAATTTCAAAGAATCATAATGATGGATTGATTATTGCTGCTGAAAGTAAAGTCTTTTATCGTAATAAAGCATATGGAAAACCGAAAACAGAAAAAGAAGCAAAGAAAAATCTGAAAATTTTTTCTGGTAATACGCATGATGTGATTACTGGTGTTACCATTTATGATTTATATCAAGATAAGATGATTTCTTTTTATGAGAAAACAGAAGTAACATTTCGTAAGTTATCTTCTTCGATGATTCAAAATTATATCGACCAGGAGAAAAATATATATCAAAGATGTGGTTATGGCTTGTCGGCATTTTCTTTTATTTCTAAGATTCATGGAGATATCACTAATTTATATGGATTACCTATGAAGAAATTAGAGAAGGAGCTAGCTTTATTGGGATATACGTTAGATGATTTTAAAGATGTAAAAGTATTAAAAAAATGAAAGTCTGTGCTTTCATTTTTTTCTTATGATTTTTTAAGAAATCTTTTTTTTAGTATTTATTCTAATATATTATGAATATCCATTTTTTGATATAGAACTCGAACAATTGTAATTAGTTTTTTTTCTTCATTGATTGTATAAAACATAATAAAATTTTTTACTCTATAACTTCTATATTTATCTTTTAAAGTTTCTTTTGATTGATAAACAGAATTTCCATAAGGGAACAGTATTATATCATTTAAACTATTTATAAATAAATCTCGTAGTTTTATTGCTGCTATTTTATTTTTTAGATTGTGAGAAATATAATAAATAATATGTTCAATATCTTTTTTGGCAATAGGTAAAAATTCTATTTGATACATCTATTTATCCTATTATCTGATTTATACTTTCTAAAATCTCTTCCTTAGAATATCTTTTTGAAGTATTCTTCATTTCTGATTCTGCTTCTTGTAATTTCTCATCAATGATGTTATCAAAAGTTTTGGAACGTATTTCAAATGGTAATTTTTGTTCTCTTAAAACTGCTTTGATAAACATATTAATTGCTGTAGAAACGTTCATACCAACTTCATCGCAAAATTGTTCAAAGTTTTTCTTATCATTTGCATCCACACGAACACTTAAATTTAAAGTTTCCATAGCCTCACTCCATTTCTACACTGATTATATGATGAAAGTGTGATACTGTCAATACAATGCAATACATTGTAATATTTTTCTATAAAAAATGAAAGTCTGTGCTTTCATTTTTGTTTTCTAGAAATATTTAAAAGAATTCCAATTCCACATAACGTAATGAGAAGACTAGAACCACCATAAGATAAAAAGGGTAGTGTAACTCCAGTGACAGGGATTAATCCAACTACAACCATGAGATTTAAAATAGCTTGGAAGGCAATTTGAAAAGTAATACCAAATGCTACATATTTTGGAAATAGTTCTGATGCATTTCTGGCAATGGTAAAACCACGATAGATAATTAATAAAAATAAACTAGCTACAATTAATATTCCCATGAAACCAAATTCTTCACTGATGATTGAGAAGATAAAGTCTGTTTGAGGTTCTGGTAGATAAAAATGTTTTTGCCTTGAATTTAAGAATCCATATCCAAATAATCCCCCTGGTCCAATTGCATATAGTGATTGAATGATTTGAAAACCACTTCCTAAGGGATCTTTCCAGGGATTTAGGAAAGATAAGATACGTGTTAAACGATAAGGAGCAGCGAGGATTAGAGCGACAATTCCAACAATACCAAGAGCACCTAATTTTAAAAAGAAAGAAAGGGGTACTCCTCCGACAAACAGCATCCCCATAATAGACATGACAAGAATCATACCGGTTCCGAAATCTGGTTGTAACATAATTAAGAAGAAAACAAATAATGTAAGTCCTAGAATAGGGAGAATCCCTGTTTTAAAATGTTTCATATTTTTCTCATTTTTCGTTAAGTAGTTAGCAGTAAATAGAATAAAAGCTAGTTTGGTAAATTCACTTGGTTGAATTCCAAAAGAACCAATTCCAAACCAACTACGACTCCCATTACGAACACTACCAATTCCGGGAATTAAAACACCGATTAATAGTACAATACAAATTAGAAAAAATGTTTTACAATGTTTTTTGAAAAAAGAGAAGGGAATTTTACTAATCGATATCATAAAAAATACACCGAGTAAAAAGAAGATTCCTTGGTTTTTTACAAATTTAAATGGATCTTGAAATTTATATTCTGCCCAGACGTACGAAGCTGAGTAAATCATAATAAGACCAAAGATTGAAATGATTAGAACGCTTATAAATAGTATGTAATCAAAGTGTTTTCTCATAACCAGACTCCAAAAGCTAGGGCAATCATAGAACCAAAGAGACCAATAATCCAAAACAATTTTACAATATCGCGTTCATTCCAACCTTTCTTTTCGAAACTATGGTGGAGTGGGGCCATAGGAAATAATCGTTTATGGGTAAGTTTATAGTAATATCTTTGTAAAATACAGCTACATGTTTCAATGACAAAGACAATTCCAATGATGATTAAAAGAAGTTCATGTCTTGTTAGAATAGCAAGTGCTCCTAAGGTTGCACCAAGTGCTAATGAACCGGTATCACCCATAAATACTTTAGCGGGAGATACGTTAAAGACGAGAAATCCTAATAATGCGCCTACTAAAATGAAACAGAAACAACCAACTGTTTCATAGCCTTCTAACCATCCTGTTTGAAAAGCAATAATACCGAAGGTAAGATAAGCAATTACGGATAATCCTCCTGCTAGTCCATCTAATCCATCTGTTAAATTAACAGCATTGCTACTAGCAAGTAATAGAAATAATATAAAGACACCGTATAACCATCCAATATCAATTTTAATATGAAAGGTATGAATCCATAGGAGAGGTTCATTTCCTGATATCATAAATAAATAGAAGAAGATAATTGAAATAATGAGTTGAAAGAGTAGTTTTTGTTTTTCTGTGAGTCCTTTGTTATTATGTTTTTTTATAATTAAATAATCATCGATAAATCCAATGAGTCCATAACCAATGAAAGTAATAAAAATAATCAGAATACTGTAATTAAATGTAATTTTTTTAAAATAATACAAAAGTAACATAGAAATCATGGTGGCAACAATAAATATAATTCCTCCCATAGTTGGTGTTCCTTGTTTTTTTTGATGGGCATCTCTTAAGTATGTACTAAGAGATTGTTCTGCCTTCATTCCTTTTAGTACAGGAATGAAGAGAAGGGCACAGATGAGAGAAATAAAAAATCCAATCATGAGTGCGAATACTGCTTTAGACAGTAGTAACATTGAATTCACCCCAGTTCTGTTAGTTTATTATATTCTGACTGATTTAAAAATATGAGATGTCTTTTTAGTTTGATAACATGAGTCGAACTGTTTCTCCTTCGTAAATTCTCGACTTTGCTTTTGGTGATTGATAGGTAACTTTATCACCATTTCCTGAGTATTCTACTTTAAAATCTTTTAATTTTTCAGTGGCTTCTTTGACACTCATATTTACTACATTTGGAACTGTTTTATACTTTTTATCTAAATAGTTATATTTCTTTTCAGTATCTCCACCTGGTTTTTTAATATCTAATGCGACAATGGAATCTTCTAAGACGGTTTTGACAATTGGTGCGGCTACTGTTCCTCCATATTGAGTAACTCCTTTGGCATTATCAATGGCGACATAGACGACAATCTGGGGATCATTGGCTGGTAAGAATCCCATAAAAGAAGTAATGTAATTACCTACCATGTAGTGTCCATCTTTTACTTTTTGAGCGGTTCCTGTTTTTCCTCCCACTCGGTATCCTTCAATATAAGCAGGACGACCTGTACCATTGGTAACAACACTTTCTAGTGTACTTCTTACTTTTTTACTTGTTTCTTCACTAATTACTTTTCGTTTAATCTTCGGTTTGGTTTCTTTGACAGTGGTATTAGTTTCTGGTTCATTTAAACTTTTTACAATATATGGAGTTAATAATTTACCTCCATTAATGGCAGCACTAACAGCAGTAATTTGTTGAATAGGAGTGACACTAACACCTTGCCCAAATGAAGTGGTTGCTAACTCGACAGGTCCCACCTGATCAAGAGAAAACAAAATACCAGAAGCTTCTCCATTTAAATCAATTCCTGTTTTTTCTCCAAATCCAAATTTACGAATATATTGAAATAATTTTTCTTTACCTATTTTTTGTCCCATGACAACAAATCCAGGGTTACAACTATTTTCTACAACCTGTAAAAAAGTCTGTTCTCCATGGCCACCATGTTTCCAACATTTAATTCTGGTATTTTCGACTTGGATGCTACCACCATCGTGAAATTTATCCTTGTTTAAATCGATTAAATGTTCTTCTAAGGCGGTTGCTAAAGTAATGATTTTAAAAGTAGAGCCAGGTTCATAAGTCGCCCAAATTGGAAGGTTACGATTGAGTTCTTCTTTGCTATATTTTTGATAATTACTCGGTGAGAAATTAGGACGAGCTGACATAGCCAGTATTTCTCCTGTATTAGGATCCATCGCAATTCCTAATGCTTGGTCAGGATTATACTTTAAAACAGCGTTATCTAATTCTCTTTCTAGTGATTTTTGGATATCCATATTGATGGTTAATGTCATATTAATTCCATCTTGTGGTTTTTCATATACTTCATTTAACTTTAATTTATTTCCTTTGGCATCACTAAAGTATTTAATAGCTCCATAACTACCAGTTAAGTATTTATCATACATTAATTCTAATCCACTTAATCCTTGATTATCAATTCCTACAAATCCAAGAGTATGGGAAAGATAAGTATCAAAAGGATAATTTCGTTTACTTTCTTTAATCAGATAAACCCCAGGTAGTTTTAGATCATTGATTTTATCAGCTACTTCATAAGACAATCTTCTGCCTTCGGGATGAACGCGTTCAATACTCGCTTTTTTTGTTACATGTTTATAAATTTCATCTTCATCGACATTTAATATTTCAGCAATTAATTTAGCAGTTTTACGTTTTTCTTTAATCTGATTGGGAATAAATATCAAAGAAGAGGTTGTTAAATTGTTAGCAAGAACAACCCCATTGCGATCTGTAATCAGTCCACGATTGGCTTCTACTGGTAAATTTCTACCCCATAGATTGGATGCATATTTATTTAGTTTTTTATAGTCGATTACTTGAATAAAAAAAACTTTTCCTATAATTAATAAAAACAAGAAAGCAATGATACAAAAAACAATTTTAATACGAATATGAACACGCTTAAAAAACATTGGTATCACCTCTAGTTCATGATATGAATGATGATTTAGAAAAAATACCGAAAATAAAAAAATATGTTATAATGGATAAGAGTAGGAGATGCCTATGAAGCAGTATGACAATATCCGTATGTTATTATTTATGGTATCAGGATTATTTGTGAGTTATTTCTTGATATTACATGTTATGAAAGCCAGTGTTTTTGCGAAAGTAATCACACTTTGTATTGCTAGTTTCTTATTGATTATGCTATGTTTTGTAACATATCAAGAAGAGAAGAAACAAAAACAAAAAAGTAATACTATTCGTCAGATTATGATTGTTCTAGCACTTCTATATTTATTTGAAGTAATTTCATTTCTATTTTTTGAACATGGCTTTGGAAGAAATGGTATTAGTAGTATTAGTTTTTCTAACAATGTATATCAAACCTATTTTAAGACATCCTTTAATATCATCCCATTTCGAGTGATTTCATTTTATCTCGTGGGCTTGATTAGGGGGACGCAGAGTCTTTCTCATGTGGTAATCAATTTAGTAGGGAATTTAATTTTCTTTGTACCATTTGCTTTCTTTCTTCCAATCTTTTTTCCGAAGTTTTTAAAAACGAAGAATTTTCTCATTTTTATGGCTGTATTTGTATTGGTGGTAGAATTACTACAGATGTTATTATTGACTGGTAGTTGTGATATTGATGATTGGATTTCAAATGTGAGTGGGGCATTTTTAGGATACATGTTATTTAAAAAATTTCACATATTTACAAAGTTAAAAAAGGTGGTAGGTTAATATGAAAAAGAAGAAAAGAAGATTAAAAAGAAAAATTATATTAGTATTCGCAATCTTGATTTTGATTGGTGCTGGGGTTGGAATTTATTGTGTATTAAATACAAAAAAGATGATATTTGATTTTTCTTTTTTGAATCAACCAGCGCGTGATGCGAAAGAGAAAATAGAGGAAGAAGAGAACAAACAAAAAGAACAAGAAGAACAGAAGAAGAAAGAAGAGGAAGAGGCTGCTTTGGATAATGGTTATGGAAAAGAGATTCCTGGACCAACATATATTAAGGGAATTTTAATTGTTAATAAGACTTATTCTTTACCAGATGGATTTGCTACAGGAAATGATCCAACAGCCCTTGCTGCTTTAAGAGAGTTACAGAAAGGTGCTAGTAATGCTGGTTATTCCATTCCTTTGTTATCAGGATTCCGTTCTCATCAAAAGCAAATTGAATTATATAATCGTTATGTAGCTCGTGATGGAAAGGATGCTGCCGATACTTATTCAGCTCGTCCGGGGCACTCTGAACACGAAACAGGATTGACATTTGACATTGGAGCAGTAGATGATAATTATGGCGAGACAGCACCAGGAAAATGGCTTGCTAATCATGCTCATGAATATGGTTTCATTATTCGTTATCCAAAGGGAAAAGAAGATATTACAAAATATCAATATGAACCATGGCATGTCCGTTATGTAGGAAAAGAACATGCAAAAAAAATATATGAAAATCAATTAACATTAGAAGAATATTTAGGAATTGCTTAATCCAATTCCTTTTTTGTAACAAAACATTTGTTTGTCTGAATGACTGTGTTATAATAAAAGAAGAAAGGTGGAATCGCTATGTTTTGTCCTATCAATTTAAAAACAGAATATACCTTGTTAACGAGCTTAATTCGCATTCCATCCTTGATTCAGTTTGCCAAAGAAAATCATATTCAAGCACTGACTATCACAGATGATAATTTATCAGGTGCTATGGAATTTTATAAAGCTTGTAAAAAAGAACATATAAAACCGATTATTGGATTAGATGTCTTATTAGAAGAATTTCACATTTTGTTATATGCGAAACATGAACTTGGATATCAACATTTGATGAAATTATCTACTATTCAAAGTGAACGTATGATTACGATGGATGAATTAGAAAAATATTCAGAAGATTTAATTTGTATCATTCCATTTGCTTCCCGTACTTTGGATGTAGATTTTAATAAAATTTATCCTCAAATTTACTATGGATATGAAACCAGAGAAGAAAGAGATATGTTAAAGACAACACAGAAGTTGTATTGTCGTGCGACTTTAGGATTAAAAGCTACTGATATGAAATATCTTCCATATTTAGAAGCAATTCGTAAAGGTATTTTAGTAAGAGAAATCAATACAGTTTATCAACAGTCATACTTAAAATTAGAAGGAGAATTACAAGCAGAATTTTCTTCTTTAGATGCCCTTGATGACTTTGTTTCTCAAATTGAATTAACTATAGCAGAACATCATGAAATCTTATTACCAATCTATCCATGTCCTGAGGGTTATGAAACGTTTTCTTATTTAAAACAATTGTGTATTGAAGGACTTCGTAGACATTTTGGTAATACCGTTCGTAAAGCTTATGTAGAACGTTTAAAATACGAATTGTCTGTCATTGAGAAAATGGGCTTTTCAAATTATTTTTTAATTGTTGCAGATTATGTTAATTATGCGAAGAGTCATGGTATTTTAGTTGGCCCTGGACGTGGTAGTGCCGCTGGTTCTTTAGTTTCTTATTTACTTTCTATTACCAGTATTGATCCATTAAAAGAGGGATTGCTCTTTGAACGCTTTTTAAACCCAGAACGTGTTACTATGCCCGATATCGATATCGATTTTGAATTTCAAAAAAGAGAAGATGTCGTTCATTATTTACAAGATAAATATGGAGTAAAAAGAGTCACTGGAATCATTACCTTTGGTACATTAGCTTCAAAACAAGTCGTACGTGATGTAGCTCGTGCAATGGATATTGATTTAAAACAAGTCGATATGATTTCTAAATTAATGGATAGTAAAAAAACATTAAAAGAGAATTTAAAAATAGAACCTAAATTAGAAAGAATGTTAAAAGCAGATGAAACATTACAAAAGTTATATCAAATTGCTTATCATTTAGAAGGATTAAAAAGACATACATCAGTTCATGCGGCAGGAATTGTCATTGCCAAAGAAGATCTAGATGATATTATTCCAGTTAGTTATAATCATGAAGGTTTTTATGTCACTGGTTTTACCATGGAATATCTAGAAGAATTAGGACTATTAAAAATGGACTTATTAGCTCTTCGTAATTTAACATTAATCCAAGGTATTTTAGATGATTTAAAACAAGAAGAAAATCTTTCTATTACATTTGATGAGATTCCATTTGGAGATGACAAAGCTATTTCTATTTTTACAAATGTTTTAACAGAAGGTATTTTTCAATTTGAATCCCAAGGAATGAAAAATTTCTTAAGAAAATTTAAGCCAAATAGTTTTTCTGAAATTTCTGTTGCCCTTGCTTTATTCCGTCCTGGACCAATGAGCAATATCGATGAATTTATTGATCGTAAACGTGGCAAGAAGAAAGTAACTTATCTGCATCCTGATTTAGAACCTATCTTAAAAGAAACACAAGGTATTATTGTGTATCAAGAACAAATTATGCAGATTGCCTCTGTCATGGCAGGATATACTTATGGACAAGCAGATGTACTTAGAAGAGCCATGAGTAAAAAGAAAGAAGCTATTTTAAAGAGTGAAAAAGAACGCTTTATCAAAGGGAGTGTAGAAAGAGGTTATCCTCTTGATATTGCTACAAAAGTGTATGATTTAATTTTAAAATTTGCCGATTATGGATTTAATAAAGCCCATTCTGTTTCTTATGCTGTAATCAGTTATAAAATGGCTTATTTAAAAGCCCATTATCCAAAATACTTTATGAAGAGTTTACTTTCTATGGCGATTGGCAGTAGTGAGAAAACAAGAGAATATATATATGAATGTAAGTTATTACATCTAAATGTTTTACCACCTGATATTCAATATAGTAAAAATCAATATACAGTTGAAGAAGAGGGGATTCGCTATCCATTATCTGGCATTAAAAATGTCGGTATCAATGCTATTGCAACAATTCTAAAAGAAAGAGAAAAAGCACCATTCGAAGATATTTATGACTTTTTAAGAAGATGTTATGGGAAGAGTATCAATCGTAAAACGATAGAATCTATGATTGAAGTAGGCGCTTTACATAGTTTTGGATACAACATAAAAACATTGTTAAATAATTTAGATGTACTGTTAAATTATGCTGATTTAACCAAAGATATGGAAGAGGGAATTATTCCTGTTGCAAAACCAGAACTAACTATCTGTGAAGAATTTGATATTCATACCAAAATGTCTTTAGAATTAGAAGGATATGGTTTCTATTTAACAAGTCATCCAGTTACTGAATATAAATTGAAATATCCAAATAGTATTGCCATTGCGGAAATCTCTAATTATTTTGATCGTGAAGTAGAATTAGTTTGTCTAATCGATCGGATGAAAGAGATTACAACCAAACAACAACAAAAAATGGCATTTTTATATGGAAGTGATGAAATTGCTCAAACAGAAGTTGTTTTATTTCCTAGAACTTATGAACAAGTCCAGATTCATAAGGGAGATGTGATTCACGTTCTAGGTAGAGTTGAAAAAAGATTTGATAAATATCAAATCGTTGCTCGTCGTATTCAAGTTCTATACCACAGTGAAGAATAACATATGGTTGACATAGTCTTCATTTTTATACTACCAATTTTATATAATGCATGATAAAATGAACATAAAGATATCATTTAAATTGTAGGGAGGATATATGAAACAGAAAGGCTTTACATTGATTGAATTATTAGCAGTCATTGTGATTTTAGCTGTAATTGCACTGATTGCTACACCACTCATCATGGGAGTTATTACTGATGCAAAGAAAAATGCTTTTCGCGATTCAGCTTATGGAATTTTAAAAGCAGGAGAACAGTATATTGGAGAAGTTTTATTAAAAGATAATAATACTTATTTAGGAGAGACTATCATACTACCAAATCATGAGAAGCTAAACTACAAAGGAGAAGAGCCTGTATATGGAGAATTATCTTTTTCTAACACTGGTCGAATAGCTCTTATGATGCATAATGATGCTTTTTGTGCATTAAAAGAAATCAACCAGTCAGAAATCAAAATCACAGATTATAAAAATGGAGAATGCGTCTTAAAAGAAGAAGTACCACAAGATAAAGCCCCTGAAATCGTCTTGACGACACAACGTTATAACGAAGATCAATACGCGAAATTAACTGCTTCTATTACCAGTGTAAATCCATTAGTAGAAGTAAAATATATGGTTGGACAAGTAGATGAAGCTACGGTTTTAGAAAATGGAATACCAATGCCAAAAGAAGGAAATTTGTACAGCGTTGAAGGTCTTAATAAAAATGGATATTATACGGTATATGCGAAAGATACAAAAGGTTTAACAGCTATTAAAAATGTCGTGATTGAAGGATTAATTGTCCTGTCTGGTGATTTTGAAGATATTTTTGTATCAGGTAATTTTGGTGAATTAACATCTAGTTGGGGACAATATTCTAGAACATTAAATATAAAAACAAAAGATAATGTAAAAATTATCGATGCTAGATATAAAAAGAAATATACTTATGATGATGTATCAGAATTTGAAAACGATCCAAATTATGGAGATAAAATCGATCATACCGATCATGAATTAAATTTCACAGCGCAAGGAATATGGCTTCAATGTGTTACAATTTATGTAAAGTATGAATACCAGGAAGAAGTATCACCAGGAGAATATGAACCTAGATATGCTTCTAAAATTTATAAAACAAGATTTTCAAATGTATTTGATTAAAAGTGATTCCAATCACTTTTTTTATGCAAAAAAATAGGAGTGGCCCCCTGAAGACCACTCCCTTAAAAGAATAAAAAGGGGTTGGCTAGTGTGATACTAGCTCCAATTCGAACATTTCCGAATTGGTGCTTTTATAATAATCTGAAAGTAGAAAAAAGTCAAGCATTTTAGAGAGAAAATTGTGAAAAAATGAGAAAAAAAGTAGAAATAAATAGAAAAACGAACCTTTGTTTGATATAATGTGATTGGTGAATGATATGTTAGAAACTTTAACAGGAATAGGACCTAAAACAAAACAAGCGTTATCTCATTTAGGAATTTATACATTAGAAGATTTTATAGAATATTATCCATATCGTTATGAACTCGTCCGCAGAACCAATATGGAAGAGGCAAAAGAAGATGATTCTGTGATTATCGATGGAACGGTTACCAATATTCCTCGTGTTGTATATTTTAAAAAGCATATGGAACGAATGAATTTTCGTATACAAGCCAATGATCGTTGGATTGATATTGTCATATTTAATCGTTCATATTTAAAAAAGAACTTAACACCGGGAACAGAAATAACTGTATTTGGAAAGTGGAAACCAAAGAAAAATCAAATTGTCGCATCACAACTCCAATTTGGAAAATTAGAAAAAGAATATGTCGAAAGTATTTATCATTTAACTTCTAAAATAACCAATAAAAAAATGACTCAATGGATTCAAGAAGCTTTGAAAATAGCAAAACCAAGACCGAGCTTCATTCCAAAAACAATGGAAGAAAAATATCACTTTCCAACCAAAGAAGAAAGTATTTTAGAAATTCATCATCCAACTTCGACGGTAAAATTAAAAAAAGCAAGAACAAGATTAAAATATGAAGAATTGTTTATGTTTTTTTATAAAATGACATTATTAAGAGAAGTAAGAAAAAAGGAAACAGGATTGCAAAGAAAAATACCACAGGAAAAGGTGCAAGAGATGATAACACATTTGCCATTTTCTCTAACGATAGATCAGCAACAAGCAGTTCAAGATATTAGGTATGATTTAGAGAGCTCATCGCGTATGAATCGTTTGATTCAAGGAGATGTAGGAAGTGGAAAAACCATTTTAGCGTTCATTGCCAGTTATATGAATTATTTAAGTGGTTATCAAACAGCATTTATGGCACCTACTGAAATTCTAGCAACACAACATTATCAAAAAGCCAAAGAATTATTAGAACCATATCATATGAGTGTAGCTTTATTGACTGGAAAACTAAAAGCAAGTGAGAAAAAGCAAATTCAGAAAGATATTTCTGAAGGAAAAATTGATCTGGTAATTGGAACACATGCTTTAATTAGTGAGAAAGTGATTTATCACAACTTGGGATTAGTGATTACTGATGAACAACATCGTTTTGGAGTACAACAAAGAAGAGAGTTAAAAAATAAAGGATTAACACCAGATATTTTATATATGAGTGCAACACCAATTCCTAGAACTTATGCTTTAACGATTTATGGAGATATGGAGGTCAGTAACATTAAAACAAGACCTATGGGAAGAAAAGAAATTGAAACATTATTATTTTCCGAGAAACAATTGAAAGAAGTATTAACGAGAATGTATACTGAATTACAAAAAGGACATCAAGTTTATGTGGTGGCTCCACTGATCGAAGAAAATGAAGAAAGTGATACAAAAGCAGTTGATACCATGTATGAGAATATGCAGAAAGCATTTGGGAAACGTTATACAATTGGTATGTTACACGGTAAACAAGATGGCAATACCAAAGAAAAAATGATGGATGAATTTCAACAAAATAAAATTCAGATTTTAATTAGTACTACAGTCATCGAAGTAGGGGTCGATGTTGCAAATGCGACTATGATAGTAATTTTTAATGCTGAACGCTTTGGTTTATCACAATTACATCAGTTACGTGGAAGAGTAGGTCGTAATGAATTACAGAGTTATTGTTTACTTGTTTCAAATTATGATAAAGAACGTTTACAGATTTTAACCAAAGTATCAGATGGCTTTCAAATTAGTGAAGAAGATTTCCGTTTACGTGGTAGTGGTGATTTCTTTGGTGTTAGACAAAGTGGAGATATGAGTTTTCAATTGGCAGATATTTACAAAGATTTCTCAATTTTAAAACATGCCAAAGAAGATGCAGAGTTATTCAGAAAAAATAAAGCATATTTCGATTCTGAAGAAGCAAATCGCTTTACAGAGTTTGAAAAAAGCATTGTGCATTTAGATTGACTTTTTCTTGAAAATTTAGTAAACTGAGTCTAGCGTGATAGTAGTCACGCGCTTGAGACTCTTACCGACGAATGTGAGTGGTCTCAACCAAAACCCCCTGAAGGAGCCTTATGGCTCCGCTTTTTTTTGTTTGTAAGTAAGAATTTTTTATGATTTAAAATTTTTAATGTTTTTAATTCCATAATAGTGTAATAACTTCCTTTCATTTTATTACCTCCAATGAGGTAATATTATATCTTAGTACTATGACATTTTCAAAAGTTAATTATACTATGACATTATCACAGAATAATTACAACTATAATGATTACATATTTGCAAAGATATTAAAATATGGTATCATGTATATGTAATTAAATTCCATTATTAATGGGGGAAAAAGGAACTGAGGTTCCTTTTTTCTTGTTAAGAAAATAATATAGTAAATAGTAAAATTATTCATATATTCTATTATATTTGTATTTAAAGGTTATAATTAAATTAAATTTTTGAATTAGCGGAATATTTATAAACTTGTGGGATTAGTTACTATTATCTTGTAAAGGAGCCTTATGGCTCCGCTTTTTTTGTAAAGTTCTGTAATAGAGGCTTGACTTAAAGTGAACTTTATAGTGTATTCTGAAAATAGGAGGGATTAGATGAATATATATCAGTTAAATAATCAAGAGTTAAAAAAAGAAATGAAGAAATTTCATAAAACAGTATATGGTAAAACAACATTGTTATTATCATTCTGTGTACCAGTCATTACACTCATTATTTTAATTGCCATTTTATGTTCTAGTTTTTGTGCACCATGTGTGTTATGGTTTTTATTCTTACCAATGATGTTATTATTTTTATTGTTATTAATTTCATTTGTTATGGGATCTATCCATTATTACAATAAACTAGAGAATTTTATTCAACAAAATAGTAAGCAAAAATGAAAACTACTACAGTGAAGTGATATTATAAAAGTAGAAAGTAAAAAAACACTAGACTACTTTTTCTTGACTAGTTCACAGAGTAGTTTTTTATGTAAAACAAATGTTTTATAGATTGTTTTATAAAAAAAGTTATGCTATAATTAAATAATAAGAGTAAATAGGAGGTTATTTATGGATAAAGAATTAAATCAAACAGTAGCTGATATGGAAGAAAATGAAAAAATCATGATTAAAGGAGAAGATGGAAGCGAAAGACTAGCCGAAGTTCTTTTATATTTTACATTAAAAGAAAATGGTAAAGATTATATCATTTATACTTTTAATGAGAAAGATAAGAATGGTATGGTTGTCGTATATTCATCTAGAGTTGAAAGTGATCCAAATAATCCAGATGGATTCCGTATTACAGGAATTGACACAGAAGAAGAATGGGCTAAGATTAAAGATATAATGCGTAAAGTGATTAAAGCAAATGGGGAGTGATATAAATGCCAGGAACAACAGTTAATGGTCGTAATTTTGAAAATGAGACAGAAGCAAGACTATATCAAGAAGCACTTGATATGGTAAATGGAAATGAAAGTGAAATTCATGAAGATACTTTAAGAAGTGTTGTTAGTCGTCATAATAATGAAGATATTTTACGTGAAGCAAGTAATTTAGCGCATACTTTTGGCTTTACCACTTACGAAGCAGAACTAAATGATCAATACCGTTTGGTTCGTGACTTAGAAGCAGCATCTTTTAACGGTGATTCAGAAGTGTTAAAAGCATTATTAAATGATCGTGATCAAACAAAGAATTTATCCCATGACGAACATATTACACGTTATGAAAATGCATTAACTCGTGCAGGATTTACAAGCGACCAAATCAAAAGTATATTAGATGAATATAGAGCGATAAATCCTAATTTGGGAGGAGCAAAACCAGAAACTACAACTAAAGAACCAGAACAAGAGAAAGAAAATGAAGAACAATCAGTAGCAGTTGTGAAAGATGAAGATCAAAGCAAGAAAAAAGTTGGAGTGTCAGAAGAAAATGTGGTTCGTTTATCAAGAAAAGGATCACAAACGAAATTAGAAGAAGCTGAATTATTATTAAGAACAGTAGTATCTTCAAATAGAAGAGTCAATAAGAGAGGCATTTGGAAAGATAGTTCACAACTTAAGAAGAGTAAGTCAATACAAGCTGATTGGTCAAAAGAATTAGCTGAATTAGAAAAATATGTAGAAGGAATGAACCCTTTACAAAGAGAAACTTATAGAATAACACTAGAAAAGATTAAAAAAGCTATCGATAAAAATAAAATCAAATTAGATGATGTTGAAGTGAGAGAGTTTGGAAAACAACCTGATGGTAGTTATAAAGGTGGTCGTATTGAATTAAAAAATGAAAATTCATTAGGATTGAAAGCAATTAAATTGAATCTTTTAAATTGGCCACGTAGACTAGTTAGAAAATTTTTGTATAAATTCACAGGTGAAAATAAAGCATTAGAAAATCAAGACTCAGCTACGATAAATGAAGCAACTGAAAAGTTGAATGAAATAGAGCGTGAGAGAGCAAATATCGCAGCACAAATGGCTCAAGTGAATCGATATTGTGCGGAAATTCAAATAAAAGGAATTAAGAGACATGATATTCCATTGGATGATATGCAAAGATATTATGAAAAAGCAACTAATTTGCTACCATCTATTAATGGTTGCAGTTCGGATGTAAAAGCACTTTTAAGTGATCGTATTGAGAATATTAATAAAACATATCAGGAAACAAAAGAAGAATATGAAAAATATATTCAAGAAAATATTGTAACCATTGAGACAGAATTAAATAGACTTCACAATAGTATTAGTGATGATGAAGAACATGATATCCAAAAAGAACAAGATATGTTAAAGTTAGTTCAAAAATTATATCCAACTTGTCAATTAGCTATGGATGAACAACAAAAAGAAAAGATGGATGCAAGTATTAAACAAGCAGAAGCAGAGTTGAAAAATAAAGCAATTTATTTAAAATACAAGGATTTATTTGAAAGAACAAAAGGATTAGCTCGTTTAAATGCGGAAATGGCTACTACTAAATTAGATAGTTTATTAAATAACTTACAAAATGAAGAATTTGCAGAAGCAATTAAATATAATAAAAATGATTTAATCGCACTGTTTGTAAATGAAAAGAATCAGTTATTAAATCCTCAACCTGAGAAAAAAGAAGAACAAACACAATCTCAACAACAAGAAGAAAAAATTGAACCTGAAAAAGTAATTACAGTGGAACCTGAAGAAAAAGTAGAGGTAAAACCAACTGCTCAGGAACAAACAAAATCAGAAATGGTTACAAAAGTAGAAAAAACAAATCCAACTCCAGAATTTGTATTCGATAAACAAGTAAAAACTATTTTTGCGCGTCAAAAACAACAAATTGATGAACAAGCTCAAAAGATTCAAGAACAAAATGAGATTATTGCTAATTTACAAAAACAATTAGCAGAAGCTAAAGCTCAGGAAACACTTCAAACTCAGAAAAAAGAAGCTAGAGATAATATGATGTCAACAATTGCTGATATTAAAAAAGAAGCTCGTGAGTTAGGAATGGAAAAAACACATTTAGAGTGGGAGATTAATTCGTTAAAGAGTGGTGTCAAGTATTTATCTGAAATTAAGAGCATGCCTATGGTACAAAATGAATTGAGTAAGATTACAGATGAACAAGAGAAGATAGAACGTCTTCATCAATTAGCGGAAGGATATGCTGAAAAGAAAAACCAAAGCTTAATTGAACAAAAAGAAAAAGAATTAGCTGAAGTAGCTGATAAATTACAAGAATTAGATAATCAAATTAACCAATTTAGTGATAAGTACCAAACAATGGTATCTGATGTCGATGAAATCAAGAGAAAGGCAGAAGAAGAAAGACAACAAAAAATTAACGATTTTGGAAATGATTTAAAAGATTTTGAGCAACAAAAAATTGAAGAACAAAAGAAAGCATTAGAAGATGCTAGAGTGAATATTGACGACCTATTTGCATCAATGGAAGAAAATGAAAAAGGAAAAAGTCTTTAATCAATTCTATCGTGTATAAAACAAAATAAATTACACAACTTAAAAATAATGAGGTGATCATATGAAACATGCTCCTTCATTATTTTTTTTGTTATGTCTTTGTATGTTATTTTATGTGAGTGTCAGGAAGTCTAGTGCAACAGAACCGGTAGTAGAAACAACACCATTGACTCATTCTGAACGAAGTTATCAAATTGATTTAACGCGAGGAAATTGGACATTAAATGATTTAGATATGTTTTTTCCAGTGAAGCGTTTTCAAATTTTAGAGGTTTCAGATGGTATGTTTTGGTATTCTGTTTTAGATAGAGATTCTTTGAAACAACAGGTGATTGATACTTATCGAATCAATGGAATGGAAAAAGAAGCATGGTATAAGGAATTGCACGATATCCAATTGAAATATGTCACAGTAGTAACAGAAGAAGAGAATATCAAGAAGTTGATGAGAAAGTACGCATGGATAGAATATCTTTAAAGCAAGATTTTTCTTGCTTTTTGTTGTATGATAAAACTTTTGTAGTATAATGTAAGTAGGGTGATACTTTATGTTTTATGTTTGGTTAGGCATTGTGATTGTTCTTGCTGTGGTTGAAGTACTAACAGTAAATTTAACTACAATTTGGTTTGTCATCAGTGGTCTTGTTTCTCTTATACTTTCTTTTTTTACAGATAGTGTATTGATACAATTTGCGGCATTTGTGATTGTTGGACTAATTTTATTAATCTTTACAAAACCTATTTTTGTGAAATGGTTTGGTCCAAAACACGAGAAAACAAATTTAGATCGAATTATTGGAATGAAAGGATATGTTACGGAATCAATTTCTGAAGATCATGTAGGAGCAGTAAAAGTAGATGGGAAAGAGTGGACGGCAATTAGCCAAACAAGAATTGAAAAAGATAGCCCAGTTAGGATAAAACGAATAGAGGGAGTAAAAGTCGTTGTTGAACCAATAACGAAAAAATAAGGAGGAATCATATGGATGTTTTGATCATTATTTTAATTTTATTGGTGGTAATTATTTTCTCTTGTGTGAAAGTTGTACCACAAGCAAATACTTATGTTATAGAAAGAATTGGCTCTTATTATGTCACATGGACAAATGGATTACACTTTAAGTTACCATTTATTGATCGTATTGCAAATCGTGTTTCATTGAAAGAAATTGTAAAAGATTTTGCCCCACAACCAGTAATTACGAAAGACAATGTAACGATGCAAATTGATACTGTTGTATATTTTCAAATTACAGATGCGAAGTTATATACGTATGGAGTGGAAAATCCGATTGCAGCGATTGAAACACTTACTGCTACGACATTACGTAATTTAATTGGTGACTTAGAATTAGACCAGACACTTACGAGTCGTGATTTAATTAATTCTAAAATGCGTTCTATTTTAGATGAGGCAACAGATCCTTGGGGAATTAAAGTAAATCGTGTCGAGGTAAAAAATATTATTCCACCACGTGATATTCAAGAAGCAATGGAAAAACAAATGCGTGCTGAACGTGAACGTCGTGAGAAAATATTACAAGCTGAGGGAGAAAAGAAATCAAGTATTTTAATTGCCGAAGGAGAAAAAGAAAGTGCGATTTTAAGAGCAGAAGCAAAAAAAGAAAGTGAAATTCGTATTGCTGAAGGAGAAGCTGAAGCTTTACTAAAAATAAAAGAGGCTGAAGCGAAAGGAATTGAACTTTTAAAAAGTGCGAAAGCAGATCAACCTGTTTTAACATTAAAGAGTTTAGAGGCATTAGAAAAGATGGCAGATGGACAGTCTACGAAAATTATTGTGCCTTCTGATTTACAAAATGTAGCAACCTTAGGTACAACGATTCAGGAGATGTTAAATAGTCATGGAAAAAACAAGTAAAATAAAATCAATATTAAAATTAATTGGATGGCCAATTCTGTTTGGAATTGGTCAACTCCTTGTCATTGGAATTTTATTTTGTTTGATACAATGGATAAAACCGATTTCATTTACTGATTTTGAATTACAAGATCGTATGAGAACGATTTTATTTCCAGCTACATTTTGTTCGTTTGTCATTTTTTTACCATTATTTCTAAAAAAATATAAGCAAGAAAAAATTCATAGTTTTCAATTAAGAAAAAAGAAAATTCTCTATTATATTTTATTTGGAATTGTAACTTCACTGGTAATCAATGTCTTCTTTTTAAAACTAGAAAGAATGATACCAATCCCAGCAACCTTGAATCAAATAGAAGTGACCTATGATTGGTATTATGTAGGAAGAGTGATTAGTACCGCTATCTTTGGTCCAATCTTAGAAGAATTATTATTCCGTGGCTTTTTATACCAAGAAAGTAAAAAGTGGATGAAACCGATGAGTGCTATTTTATTTATCACGGTTATTTTTACGTTATGTCATACGACTGTTTATAGCTTTTTAACGGCAATTGTGACAAGTTTCCTTGTGTTAGATGCATTGGAAAAAGAAAAGTCTTTGACTGCACCAATCTTATTTCATCTTTTCTTAAATTTAACATCGATTCTTTTAATTCCACTCGTTGTTAGATATCAAACTATTGTATTAGATCTATTATTCATAGTTTCTTTAGTTTGTTTTGTGATACTATATCATTCACAGAAATGGAAAGCAAAAGAAAAGTGATATTCTCGTTTGAAATCACTTTTTTTGTGGAATAATTGCGAGTAATTCTTTTCGTCTTTTATAAATCATGGTATAATTAGTGTGGTGAATAATAGTATGAACAAAATAAATGGCGTTCACATCAACAGTATAACATATGGAAATCCACAAGGTCAGGATGTTGTATTACTGCACGGATGGGGACAGAATATTGAAATGATGAAACCAATTGGTGATTCTTTACAAAAAGAATATTTAGTGACAATCATCGATTTACCGGGACATGGTATGTCTGAGGAGCCAAAAAGTGCATGGCAGTTAGATGATTTTGTTGAAATGTTAAAACAGTTATTCGATGAATTAAAAATAAAAAAACCGGTGTTAATAGGACATTCTTTTGGTGGAAAACTTAGCTTATTATATGCGAGTCGTTATCCAGTTGAGAAATTAGTTTTGTTTGGAAGTCCATTTCAAAGAAAAATCAAAAAGGAAACGGCTAAGATGAAATTATTGAAATCATTAAAAAAAGTACCAGTTTTAAACCAATTTGAAGAATATGCGAAAAAGCATATTGGCAGTAGAGATTATCGTAATGCGAGTCCTGTTATGAGACAGATTTTAGTAAATCATGTAAATTGTGATATTACAGAAGATGTTAAAAAAATTCAATGTCCGGCAATTATTATCTGGGGTACAAATGATGCTGAAGTACCATTAGAAGATGCCTATGTATTAGAATCTTTGTTACCAGATGCAGCAGTCATAGAATACGCAGGATGTACTCATTATGCCTATTTAGAAGATTTAGGAAGAACAGTGCGTATTATTAAAAATTTTTTAGGAAGTGAGCAATAATTATGAACGTATTATTTTTATTATCATTTATTCCATTTTTTATGTATATGTATTTTGTATCATTAAAAAGTATTCATATGTTACAACTAAACTTTTATGATGAAAATCATAGATATTTAAAATGGTTATTGAAAAATCCAACCAAAGTATTTTTGACAGTAGATATGTTCTTTGTGATATTTGCTGTATTTATTGGTATGCCAGCAAAAGTTTGTATGGCTTTATTCGCACTTTTCTATCTTGTTGTTTTATATCAAAACTATCGTGCTACGAAAAAAGAACAAGTTAAGATTAAACTAGCAATTACTTCTCGTGTAAAACGTTTGTTAGTAACAATTACCATTATTTACTTTATTCCATTTATCGGTTTTTATCTAGGATATATGGAAGAGTATTTGGGTATCTATTACTTCTTGATGGGGGCTTTAGTTTATGTAAATTATTTTGTTGTCATGGTAGCAAATGTTATTAATATTCCAGTAGAACATCAAGTATTCTTATATTATAAGAGAAAAGCGAAAAAGAAATTAAAAGAGATGCCAAACTTAAAGAAGATTGGAATTACTGGTAGTTATGGTAAAACAAGTTGTAAAAATATTTTAAATGATATTTTAAATGTAGAATTTATTTCTAGTACAACACCAAAAAACTATAATACGACTTATGGAATGATTTTAACAGTTAATAATTATTTAGATAAATTTAATGATATTTTTGTTGCTGAAATGGGAGCATTTCAACGAGGTGATATTAAGAAAATCTGTGATTTTGTAAAACCACAGTATGGTATTTTAACAAAGATTGGAACGGCTCATTTAGAATCTTTTGGTAGTCAAGAGAATATTCAAAAAGGAAAGTTCGAATTGATTGAATCACTTCCAAGTGATGGAATTGCGGTTTTAAATCGTGATGATGAATTACAAGTATCTTATCATTTAAAAAATAAATGTCGTGTGATTTGGATTGGAATTGATTCTGAAGATGCGGATGTACGTGCAACGAATTTAAAATTTGATTATCGCGGTACAAGTTTTGATTGTCATTTTAAAGGAGATAAAAATACTTATCACTTCGAAACTTGTTTACTTGGTAAAAATAATGTGTATAATATTTTAGGTGCTTTAGCACTCGGTGAAGCATTTGGAATTTCTAAAGAGAAATTAATTGTCGGTGTTAAAAAAGTAAAACCAATTGCCCATCGTCTAGAATTAAAGAAAATGGGAAATATTAATTTAATTCGCGATGATTATAACTCTAATCCAGTAGGTGCCAAAGCAGCACTTGATATGCTAAAATTAATGCCAGGAAAAAGAGTGATTGTAACACCTGGAATGATTGAATTAGGAAGCCGTGAATATGAGTTAAACTTAGAATTAGGACGTCAGATTGCCAAAGTATGTGATGAGGTAATCTTAGTAGGGGAACATCAAACAAAACCAATTCAAGAAGGATTACAATTAGAAGATTATCCTGAAAAGAAAATCCATATTATTAATAACGTTGTAATCGCATATCAATTATTACAACAAATGAAAGAATCTGGAAAAGATCTTTATGCATTATTTGAAAATGATTTACCAGATCAATATAATGAGAAATAGAAAGAAGTGTTAAAATGAAAATTAAAGTTGGAGTAATTTTTGGAGGGGCTACTGTAGAACATGAAGTAAGTATTATTTCAGCAATTCAAGCAATTGAAAATATGAATCGTGACAAGTATGAAGTAATCCCTATTTATATTGATAAAGATAGACAATGGTATACAGGTAAACTACTAACAGACATATCTTTATATCAAGATTTTGAAGATTTAAAACGTTATGCCAAACCAGTTGTTTTATACAATAAAAAAGGAAAGTTTTATCTACAATCTCTTGGTTTCTTTAAGAGAAATGTAGCTGAACTTGATATTGCTTTCCCAATTGTTCATGGTAATAATGCCGAAGATGGTACATTAGCTGGATATTTAGATACGATTGGTATTCCATATGTTGGAAGTCATGTTTTAGGAGCTGCTATGGGACAAGATAAAGTAGTGATGAAACAAGTATTAGATGCTGCTGATTTACCAATTGTACAGTATACTTGGTTCTATGATACAGAATATCAAGAAAATGCAGAACGTATTACTAAGAATATTGAAAAATTAGGATTCCCTGTGATTGTAAAACCTGCTACATTAGGAAGTAGTGTGGGAATTGTCTATGTAAAAGATGAATCAAAATTAGATGAAGCAATTCGTGAAGCAATGGAATACGATACTAAGATTGTTGTTGAAAAAGCAGTTGATAACTTAGTAGAAGTAAATGAAAGTGTACTAGGAGATTATGAATATCAATCATTAAGTGCCATTGAAGAAGTAATGAGTACTGATGAGTTCCTTACTTATCAAGATAAATATTTAGGAAACGGAAAAGGAACGAAAAAAGTAGGTGGAGGAAGCAAAGGAATGGCAAGTGCTGACCGTATTATTCCTGCTCGTATCAGTGAGAAATTACAAGAAGAAGTAAAAAGAATTTCTGTTGAAACATTCCGTGCTTTAAACTTAAGTGGTTTATGTCGTATTGATTTCTTAATTGATAAGAAAAACGAAAAAGTATATGTCAATGAACCAAATACCATTCCAGGAAGTCTATCATTCTATTTATGGGAACCAACAGGAAAACCATATACTGAATTATTAGATGATATGATTACTTTAGCAATTAAAGATTATCGTAAAAAGAAGAAAAAAGTAACATCTTTTGATACAAATATCTTAACTCATTTCGATGGAGTAAAAGGTGTCAAAGGATTAAAAGGAATGAAGACAAAATTAAAATAGTATTTCTTGCAAGAAATACTTTTTTTGTCCTGTAAAATACTGTCTTGTTCCGTCTTTTAGAGTGGTAAAATGCATAAAATATTGTTATAATAAAAGTGGTAAGGTGATCATATGGAAACAGTACAGATTATTATTCAATTTATTGTCTTTTTTGTTCTAGTAGATTTGGTAAGTAAAAGATATACAACACTCTTTTTATTATTTTTTGTCGATGCTTACTTTTTTAATTTATGGGGACGTTTATTGCAACAGGTATATACACAAACAGATATTTCCTATGTATCACAATCTTTAGCCCAACCATTTATAAAAATCTATGAAACAATGATTGGTCATGAGATTACCTTAAACGACCAACAAGTCATGCTTATCTTTTTGATTGTATGGGCTATTATTATTGTATTTGCTGTCATAGAACATGGAGTAGATAATCATTATTTAAAACGATATCATGTAAAAACAAATATTAAGAAAATGCGCGAACAAAGTAAAAATTCGAAAATTCAATTCGATTTCGTCAATCCTTTAAAAAAGAGTTATCAATTCATCTATTTAGATAGTATCTCATACTTACATATCTTTTCTTATCAATATCATGTATCTAAAAATAAATGTATCAATCAGAGAATTAAAATTGATACGATTCGTGATATTGTATTCAAAGAGGTTAGTAGAGGATATCAATTATTAATTTATACAAATGATAACCAAATATTAGATGGTGGTACTTATCATGAAAAATATTATTCTTCTTTATCACAGTTAAAAGAAATGATAGAACAAGCAAAAGAAGAATTACAAGCACGTCCGACGATTGTTTTTGGGAAAAAAGAAGAAGGACAAGACGTGACAAAATTGTAAGTTTTATTCTACTCAATGTATGTTATAATACCGATAGAAAGTTGGGAAATTATGCGAAAAGAGTGGTTATCCAAGGGAAAGGTAATCATATATTGTATTACTCTTTCTTTTTTATTTTTAATGATATGTTCAGAGTCTTCTTTTCTATATCCAATGAATGATTGGGTAGATGGAAATTGCTTTTTTACAATGGGAAAAAGTATGTTTCAAGGAAAAGTATTATATGTTGATTTATTTGATCAGAAAGGGCCTTTATTATTCTTATACTATGGAATTGCTAGTCTCATTTCATATACTACTTTTTTTGGTGTCTTCTTAATTGAAGTTATATCTTTTTCTATTTTTCTATATTATGCATATCGTTTATGTCGATTGTATTTAAAAAAAGAAACGAGTTTATTGACGCTTCCTATCATCAGTTTTCTCATTTTAACACTACCTGCTTTTACCCATGGTGGAAGTGTAGAGGAGTTTTCTC
>ENA-ORMR01000737-ORMR01000737.1-human-gut-metagenome-genome-assembly--contig:-NODE-737-length-29553-cov-3.592277_pt1 | contig 29553 bp, 41 predicted proteins | sample MGYA00242107_ERZ509003 | MGnify/ENA primary metagenome ERZ509003 (study PRJEB26280, sample SAMEA2338699) | human gut metagenome | biome: human gut; feature: human-associated habitat; material: faeces...
GGCTGCTTGCAGATGGGGCACTTAAAATCAGGTGTCATAGGGCCTTCGTGAATGTGACCGCAGACTGTGCATTTCCATTTTTCCATTTTCTTTGTTTCTCCTTTTGTAATTTCTTTATTGATGTCGCTTGAACGATCAGTGTACATAGTATGGAGCATTTCTTCCGCAAGCTCACTGAGCGGTTTGCCGTAAAATTCCTCGTAAAGCTCCTTTATCTCAGGGTTTTCGTGGCTCGAACGAAGAGTCAAAGAGGCATCTCTCTTGTAAAGGCTCTCGATTCTTGCCTTACGGCTTGCATTAGCATCTGCCGCAAAATCACGGGGCTGACCGCCACCGCCGATGCATCCGCCGGGACAGGTCATCACCTCAACGAAGTGGTAGTTCTTCTCACCGCTCTTGATTAGTTCGATGAGCTTGCGAGCGTTGGCTGTACCATAAACAACAGCTACGTTTACAGTGGTTCCCTTGACGTCAAGGCTTGCTTCTCTGATGCCCTCATATCCGCGAACGGGCTTAAGGTCAAGAAGTGCGCTCGGGGGGATCTCACCCGTGATATAGGAGTATGCAGTACGAAGCGCTGCCTCCATAACACCTCCGGTGTTACCGAAGATCACGCCTGCACCCGATGCTTCACCCATAAAGCGGTCGTAATCGCTATCCTCAAGCGAAGCAAAGTCGATCTTTGCTTCCTTTGCCCAAAGAGCAAGCTCGCGAGTTGTAACAACGTAGTCCATATCGCGCATTTCGGGGATACCGAGCTTCTTGCCTGCGGCATTCATTTCCTCGCGTCGAATCTCAAATTTCTTCGCAGTACAGGGGGTAAGCGCTACGTTAACGATCTTCTTCGGATCAATACCCATCTTCTGTGCGAAGTAGGTCTTAATGGTGGGACCTTGCATACCGATGGGGCTCTTGGCAGTTGATACGTGCGGGAGCATTTCGGGATAGTAGGTTTCAGCAAACTTCACCCACGCAGGGCAGCAGCTTGTAAACTGAGGCAGGGGCTTATCTCCTGTCGTAATGCGACGAACAAGCTCGCTTGCTTCCTCAACAATGGTGAGATCTGCTGCGAAGTTGGTGTCCAGAACGTAATCGGCACCGAGAGCACGCATAAGGGCGATCATTTTACCCTGCACGAAGCTTCCTTTTGCCATTCCAAACTCTTCACCGAGAGCAACGCGCACAGAGGGAGAAGTACTGACGATAACGATCTTATCGGGATCTGCGATAGCCGCCTTCACGTCCGGGTATTCGTAGACCTCGGTAATGCTTGCGGTAGGACAGACGTTTGCACACTGTCCGCAGTGGATACAGATCGCCTTTCCTTCGGTTTGCTCGAAGGAATATGTACTGTGAACACCGATTTCATTCGTGCAGACCTCACGGCATTGTCCGCACTTGATGCAAAGCTCTTCTTTGCGGCAGATACTTGGGTTATCCGATTCAATCGGAACCCGAACAGATAGTGGTAAATGCTCTGCCATTTTCATTCCTCCTTTATTCTTAATTGTTTATTCTGAAATTGTTTTTGTTTGCCAGTATATATTTAATAATTGTAGCACAATTCTATGATTTTGTCAAGAATTATTACTTAAAAAACCAGGGCAACAGCATTTGCTTTCTACGGTAAATTTATTTCTATATACAGCTTTTCCTTCCGTTCTCTCTTAAATCGTTATACATCCTTTGAATCTGGATTGTGGTAATCTTTGATATCGGGTAATCACCAATATATGGGTATATATGCAGCTCGCTTTCTCGTCTATAGTTTGCAATCGTCTCCGGTCGAATTAGGTTCACCATATATTAGGTTCACCATATATTCGGTTAACCACTTTTCCGTCCAGTCACGTAGCTTCATCCGTGAGTCTGCACTTAATGTTTGTCCCCGAATTTGTTATCGATAACGCGCCATTCGCTCAACAACTTCTCTTTGCGTTTTTCCGGAGAAGCATTTGGATATAGGCTTTCCATTTTCATTTGTTCCGATTACGATTCGGCCTTCCCAATGCTTTCGGTCCTTGCGCCATCTTAGAAGTCCTTCGCCCGAGGCTCTTCTTTTTCCCATTTGGTTGCCTCCTTCCTTGTAGCACAACACTATACCACAAAGTTTTTGACATATCCAGTGCTTTGAGAATTATTATCAAACAAGACATTATTTTGTGCGCAATATTACTTGACAATAGTTTTAATCAGAGTTACAATGCAAGCGTACAGCAGTACACTATTGCAATTTATCTTTAAATTTCAGCTCGTTTATTTCCCCTATTTTTATGATGACAAGGTGCAAAAAAATGCACCAATCTGGTGCATAGTTGCAACCAAATGGTGCATAGTTATTTCGCAAGATATTCTCGAAATCGAAAAATATCAGCCAAAAACGCGAGATATTTGCCTTTTTTAAGCGATATTTGCCTTTATTTGCCCAAATCTCATAATTGGGGTGGTAGAGGCCGCAAGTTCAAGTCTTGTCACTCAGACCAACATTTCGTATGAAATGAACAAAAAATCGGGCCAAATCGTAAGATTCAGGCTCGATTTTTGTTTATTATGCTACTGTCTATTCGCCTCTACCATTCCGAAAATGGTTTGGTGCATAGTTAGTGCATAGCCAGTGCAAGTAAATTGCAAGTTAATCGTCGGCTTTTTCAAAAAAATCCGAACAATTTTGCAACTCGATCCCCGCTGACAATAACAAAAATCCGGCTCAATATCGTAAAAATAATGCAATGGTGTACTGCTTGACAATCATTCTATTTTTTCAGGAGGCTGTTATGGCTTACATCAAAGAACGTGGCAACAACAATTATTTCGTCAGAGTATCTTGCGGGATTCTCGATAACGGACGTCCTTTTCAGAAATCACGTCTGTTTCGTCCTTCAAGAGTGAATCTGCCAGAATCAAAGGTTCGTAAGGAACTCGACGCTTTTGTCAAGGCTCTTGAGGAAGAGTGTCGAATCGAATTTGAAACCAAACGTCAATCCCAAACCGATTTGGAATTATCCGAAGGTAAAACAAAACAAGAACCCGTAGAGGAACAAGTCAAGGGCGATCATCAATCAATGATTGCTCCCATTAACGTGAGTTGGAAGATTGCTTTTCTTGTTTTTACTTGTGACCGGTGCAATGATAACCGTCGGTGCATGCTTATTCCCCATGTCATTCTGAACCACAACCGCCGGACGTGGACCGCCCTGCTCTGAACCGACAATGGGGTCGAAATTCAAATACACCAAATCGCCTCTTTTAATCGCTTTGTCCATTTTCATTTGTCCTTTCTGCTTTTATGTATGACCCGATACGGCAACCATATCGGGGGAGTCAAATCTGTATTAGTACAACATCATCCTCAATACAGTTCATCGTACAGCAGACCCTCGTCAGGCTCTTCTGAAAATCCTGTTTTTAAGGTTGCTCAGTGCGCACTTTCCGACTACCTGTGCCTTGTCTTTGATGACACCTATGGGCAGGTTGTAACTACCGACATCGGCCACTTCGATATCCGCTTCGGTAATGGTTGCACCGGCGGAAATGTCGCGTATCAGCCGGACAATTTTGGCTTTTCCGTCCGACAGGCGATTGACCAACGGTGCGATGCCGAAACAGATCGCAAGTGCGACGACAATGCAAATGATCCCGATTACCGTGCGGTTTCCGACAGGATGGGATGCGTGTGCTTTTTTCTGTTTCATGTGTTTGTCCTTTCTGAAATTATTTTTGGACGGATGTTTTTGCTCTCAAATGCAAATTATTCGTGCGATGTGTTGACAACAGACACATATTGTGATATAATATGCATAGAATAAAACGAAGGAGGTGTTTTCATGGAGAGCACTAATTTAAACATCCGTACCGATAAAGAAGTTAAAATCGCAGCGGAAAGAATTTTTGAAGAGCTCGGACTTAACATGACCACCGCAGTCAACATTTTCTTGAGACAGACAATCCGTGAGAACGGGATTCCGTTTGAGTTAAAGCTGAATGTTCCCAATGATGTGACTGCCGCTGCGATTGAGGAAGGCAGAAAACTCGCTTATGACAAAACCGCTTCCGGCTATACCAACATGAACGACCTGAAGGCGGCACTTGGTCTATGAGATACGAGGTCAGATTTACAAATCAATTCAAAAAAGATTTGAAGCTTGCTCAAAAACAAGGCAAGGATACCGATAAACTTTTTGAGGTGATCGAGAAGCTTGCCAATGGTGAGAAGCTTGATGCCAAGTATCGTGACCATGATTTAACGGGTAACTATAAAGGCTGCCGTGAATGCCATGTCGAACCGGATTGGTTACTGATATACGAAGTCATGGGTGATGTTCTTGTCCTTATGCTCTATCGTGTCGGAAGTCATTCCGAGCTGTTCAAATGAATACTGCCAAAAAGAGCCTGTTGTTGCGCAACGGGTTCTTTTTTTACAGGAAGAATGCCACCATCATGCCAAACGAAATAAACGGCACGAGAGCAAAGCCTTCACTGCTGCTGCGTTTTTTGATTTTGTTATAGATCAGCGTAAACAGTACGCCGGTGAGGAGTCCGAGCGCAAGACCGATCAGTCCTCTTGACCATCCGAGGAGAAAAACACAGGCGGAGGAGATTTTGATATCCGCACCGCCGTATCTGCCACCGGAAAATACGCTGACACCGGTCTGAATTGCGAAACTGACTGCACCGCCGATCAGCATGGAGATGATTCCGACTGTCGGAACACTGATCAGCGAGAGTGCCAATACCGAGACACTGAGGTGATCTGCAACCCACCTGTCGGTCAGATCCGACGCCGAGGCATACAGGAGCAGATAATACAGAAACAGCCCCTGAAATGTGTAAACGCTCAGCCCGAACCGGATGGACAGCGCGATTGCCATAACCGCAGAAAGAAGCAGAGCGACGGTTTTATTTGTCCGAAGCCATTGCTTCTTCATTCGCTTGTGCAACAGAAGTCCGATGATCACCGAAACCGCTGTTACAATGATGATCTTCAGAATCAGCCGGACGGCATCTTTTGCGATCACATTTTCCTTGACGAAGGTTTCCACAAGGGGTTGCAGCACAGGCGTGACAATCGGAATTGTTGGATTCATATACATGGTTTTTCTCCTTTCCGAGAGGTGTGGAGGGGATGCCGGAACATCCCCTCTGTGCGGTTACGCGATCAACCCGCGTAATTGAACATTTCGCCGATCTTGGTGCCGAGGCTGGGCAGGATCGTGGTCTTGAAGAGAGCGTAAAGACCGGCAAGGATGACACCGCCGACGACTACGCCGATGATGATTTTCACACCGGTGTCGATATAGCCCTCACCTGTGGTGGACTCTACGGTGGCCTTGACGGTTGCAAATGCCTTGCCCAACTTGTTCTTGATGGAATTGAAAAACTTTTTCATGTGTTGAATTACCTCATTCTTTCTTTTTTTGATTGTTGAAAATGAAAACGGGAAGCGTTTTTGCTCCCCACATGGTGCAGATTACATCTGCTGCATGGTCTGACTGCCGCTTGTCTGCGACTGTGTCTGACTGTTTGTCTGTGCCTGTTCGAGTGCCTGCTTGTAGGCATCCAGCACATTCTTCACAAGCAGCTCCCGACCTTCTTTGGTTACGGGGTGGAACACATCCTCGTACTGCTTGTTGCCCTGTGCATCCGTGTAGGAATTCGACGGCATATTGATAAACATCCCTTTGTCGTTTTCAAACACACGGATTCCGTGAACCGCAAACGGACCGATATTGGCACTGGCAAATGCCTTGAGCTTTTTGTCTTCATCACAAAAGAGCTTGTCAATCCGGACGGTGATTTCCAGGAGCGCGTGTGCATCGGTATCTGCCTGAATGCTTGCGTTCTTTGCCTGCTCGGTCGGTTTCGGTTTTTCCATCGTCGGAGCCGTCTGACCGGCTCCTTTCTTGGTTCCCATTCGTAAGTCCTCCTTTCCGCAAAAATAATCTATATTGAAAACCGGCAGTTGCGCACCTGCCGGTCAGAATCAGCCCCAACCGTAAAAGGTGAAGCCAACATCTCTCTGGACTTCCGATGGGCTGATGTCTTCGGGAACAGCGAACATCTCCCCGTAGGTTTTGATCTGTTCATCGGTCAGAGCGCAGAGATCGCCTTCGCCATTGTCCCGCGTAATGAAAATCGGTCCGGCATAAACCGAACCGAAAAGCCGTCTATTTCCTTCCATGCCGCACAGCTTGGCTTCCTCGTTTCCGAGAATCATGCAGTCGTCATCGAAGGGATAGGTGTATTCAATGAATGCTTCTTCACAGTGGTCGCTGACGGCACGCTGAAGTGAACTCAGATCCTGCTTCACATAAGTCACCACCGGTGTCTTATGCGGTTGGATCATCAGCATCCGGACTCCGTCCATCTCGGCGCAGCGGGATGAGTCGAAATCGATACTCTTGAAGCCGAAGCTGTCGGTGAAATAACTGCCGGGCGTAATCCCTTCCTCATTCTCACCGACAACCTCAATCACATCCGAAACCGAGAGTGAATGTCCCTGGTAGGTTCCGGGATGCTCGGGTGTATTGAACAACGTGAAGACATCTTCCAGATTTCCATCCACATCGCCATGAAAAACGCACTTGTAGCTCTGCGGAAGGACACCGCCGTGCTGTTGTGTAAAATCGTAGTTGCAGAATTTGACGCGGTTTTCATCCTTGTCGCTGTCCAGCTGATAAATATTGATTCTCATTGAAGCGTCATACCTCCTTCTTCCGAATAGTCCTGTTCCAGCAGATAATCGCGGAACTGGCTTGCAAGCCCGTTGACGATCTCGGGATGACTCCGCAGTTCGAAGTTGACATTCGTGTCTTCATCGGGAATGGAATACGCCGTCTTTGCCCAGATTTTGTTGTCCTGACGATACCGACCGTCAAAGTCGTTCCCGGCAATCGTATTCGCAAATACCCATCCGACACGGTCAATGCCGAACTCCGCACAGGCTTCGTCAATGACTTCACCATGCAGAGACCACCCGTCAAACAGTTCCGAGATACGCTTGTCCAGGAACTGCTGACAGCGGATGTTCTCCCGATAGGATTCGCGCCACTGTTCGACCTCGTCCCGATCCGATGCAACGGAAAAGGAATACGGATAAAGCGGGATCATGCTTCACGCTCCGCTTTGGACAGACGGATAGACAGGTAGCGGTAAAGCGCCTTCTGCTCGGTATCGCTGAGGCTGTTGACCACATCGAGGATGGTTGCTTCCTTGATGGTCGGTTCCTTGCAACCGTCACATATTTTCTCCTTGCGGAGAATGAGCGTGTCCTCATCCTTGAGTTCATAGGAGACAAGGCTGTTGTAGCCGAGACGCATTTTCATGCGGATTTCGAACGGGACGGTGGTTCTTCCTCTTTTGCCAATGAGTTTGAAAATCTTATTCATGACATCCACCTCCCTCACACGAGAACACAGTTGCCGCAGTTCGGGCAGAAGTATTCGCATTCATCGCAGGAACAGTCCTGTCCGCAGTCATCGTCAAAACTGTCGTAAAGGTCGTCGGTATAGTTGGGATCGTCTTCCTCCCACCAGTTGTCGCAATCATCGTCGCATTTCCAACGGGACTTAACGGGATACTCATCGTCTTCGTCAATGTCTTCATCCGCAATTTCAAGCAGAATGCGGTTGCCGGACACCGATGCAATGATGGGGGTGTCCTCGTCAATTCCGAGAGCTTCAATGAGATCTTCGGGGAGGGTGAAACTTACTTTACATTTGATTTCCATATAATCTTATGCTCCTTTAGTATTTTTTCGGATTCTTCGAGATCATCGAAGAGTGTGAGTTGCCTTGCGAGGACGCCTTCCTCGTAGGTGTCGTAATTGGATATGAGCAGTTCGGGATACTGCTTGCCCGCATCGTAGCGTTGGGCAATGTTGGACAGGCGTGTAGTGGATTCGATCATAATTCCTTCTCTCGAGTAGAGCTGCCGGATTTGCGGGCAGTCGTTGTAGGAAAGAAGGAATTTGCCCTTGATCTGCATCAGTGCATTGCAGAGCCGTTCGTGGTCTGCTTTGCCGAACCCGACATCTTCGTAATAATCCTCGGTTTCGTAATACGGTGGATCCAGATAGAAGATGGTGTTTGGGCGGTCATACTGCTGTATGAGCTTTTCGAAGTCCTTGTTTTCAATCACCACGCTCTGTAAGCGTTTCGATGCTTCGGTGATCAGCGGAAAGTTGCGCCACATATTGTGCGGCTGTGCGCCGAAGGAGTCAAGTCCCGAGGCGTAGCTTTCACGGATGATCTGATAAAAGTAGGCGGCGCGTCTGATATCCGGGATGACGGTCTTGGTGCGAAGGACTTCACGGATGTGGTCAAAATCCACCCGTGCGTTCAGCGTATACCGCAGTTCCTCGCAAAGTTCTTCGGGATGATCCCGCACACACCGATAGAGGTTGGCGAGGTTCGGGTTGAAATCGTTGTAGACTTCAAATTTGCCGGGCAACTTGTGAAACAGCACCCATGCACCGCCGCCGAACACTTCGACATACCTGTCGCACGAGCAGCAGAGTCTTGCAACAATGGCTTCACGCAAGGCTTTTTTACCGCCTACCCATGACATAAAACTGTTCATTCGGTTCCTTTCTGAGACCGCAGTGCAAAAGAAAAAGGCCGTTTCGCCTTTTCTTTGCAAAACGACCTCTTGATTTGTTTATTTGTTGATCTGAAACAGGCACATGGTAAATACGCCGACAAGACCGCCGACGAGCAGCCCGATGATAAACGTCAGCACAGCGACATATCCCCGCTTTCGGGATACTGTTCCGTAAACCCGGCATCAGGGTCAAGACACCGCAGGTACTGATTGAACTCGTCTAAAGAACGGCAGGAGTGAACGCCCCATTCGCGGATGCTGTTTTCCACCTCATCGAGCTTTTCATCGTTCTCTCCGAAGATCGGACTTCTTTCGAGCCACACCTTGCCGTGGTCTTCGTCATAACAAAGCACAACCGGACATCCGAGGGATACATCACACTGAAAGGCTTGCGAGATCCGCACATCCTCGCAGTATTCGTAGTAATTGCCGAGAAGGGATACCACATATCCCGAACCTGTGTTCAGATCAAAATCCAGGTTCAGTCCGAGAATATCCGCCGCAAGCTCCTGTGCTGTGGCAGATCCGTACTGCGGAGAGTTGTCATCGATCAGTTCACCGGCACAGACCGTGATCTCTCCTACATTGTAGCCGATATCCTCATCGGCATAGCGCAGATCGATTTCAACATCGGGGTACTTTTGGGACAGCTTGAAGATCACCGGAAACGGTGAGCAGTTCGCTGTGCGGAATGTCATCGTGCCGGTATCACCCGAAAATGCGGGCGGTTCAAAACCGTAGGCATTCCACTTCGTATTCCAGTGCTTGATACGCCAGTCGTACCAGTTGTTGTCCTTGTACTTTTTCATTTCCTCAACGCCGAGATCCCCCATGAAGAGTCCTTCCGGCTCGGGGATAATCCTTCCAAGATCAATAGAGCCGGGTTCTGCTCCTTCTTTCTGCAGATCCGCAAGGATTTCGTTAAAGCGTTTTTCCGTACAAGGGTGGAACAACAGCTTATTTGTCACATGATTCGGCATAACCTTCACACTCCTTTTCCTGATTTTCGCTTACGCGTTTGATGATACCGCCGACTTCGCGGATAACGGGAACGCTGACTGCGTTTCCCGCCATTTTGTAGAGTCTTGCATCCGAGAGCTTTGCACCGTTCCTGGCTCTGAAAAACTGCTCGTCTGTAAAGCCTTGCAGTCGCCAGCATTCAAGCGGAGTCAGCTTGCGGATGCGTCCGTGATAATAGATGCCGTGCCTGTCCTGTGCGGTCAGCGTAAACATCGGTTCGTCAGGTTCCTTCATGCGTCTGCCTCGCTGTCGGATTTTCTCACGGTCGGGAGTCAGAAAAGCTCGCGGGCCGTCCGTCAGTTCCAGAACACCGGAATGTTCACCGCGATGGTTGCTGATGCCGGAATCCTGTCTTGCCGTAATACAACGGGCAAGCTCCGTGATCTTCGGTTCCGTATTCATATCCATGAAGTACAGCCCCGTGTTTCCGGCAAAGCCTCCGGCACTGCTTGTGAGCGTACAGCTCAGTCCGTTTCCGGCGTAAACCCGATCACCCTGACGCCCGCCAAACCTTTTGACAATAGTTTTTGGGTTTGCTTTCGTGAAAGATAGTAGGCTCTCTTTGCATACGGATCGATTTCGCAATAGCCTACGGGTACAAAAAAATCGCCGTAATGCGAAAGCCCCGATCTGAAGCCTCCGATTCCGGCGAACATATCCAAATATCTGATTTGTGTCAGAGGTGCATTCCTCCGACCTGTTCCTGATCCTCACATTCCGATTCCTCGGCAAGTTCTTCGGCAGTCAGGGCGCGGAAGCTGTCCTCGCCATAGGCGATGCCGAGCGACCGACCGTTGTCGAAGGTGCAGTGAACGGTTGCGATGTCATCAACGACATTCACCGTTCCTCTTGTGCCGGTGAGAACCGGGTTCGGATCATTTCCCATACTCAAAAGCACGATCCGTGTGCCCCTGGGATAGCGTTCCTGCAAACGCTTTGCGATTCTGTTCAGTCTGTCAAAATCCTGCATTTGTTACCTTCCTTTTCGTTTCTTGTTTGTTCGGGCGGGAAAGCGGTATCCGAACCGGTCTTCAAAGCCTTCGCTTTTGCGCAGTTCCCGCATCAGCTCGTCTTTGTATTCGGAGTCGGTGCAGAATACGAACTCCCGGTCTTCCACTTCCAGAAGCACCGCGCCGTCCGGTTCCGTGATGATCCCACCGTCGTGTGTCAGAAGAAAGTCAGCCACTTCCTCGACGCTGCATAGTGGGGTTCTGTCATCGGGTTCGAATAATGTCAGCCCGTACAGAAGTGTATATCGGTTGTCTGTCTGATTCACCTCCGAGCATCCTCAGAGGATGAAAAAAGGGAGGTCATGTTCTTCACATACCTCCCAAGTTGAAGCCCTGTTCCAGTCTTTCGGCAAACTCGTCTTCATTGTCTACAAAGTAATCGTCACCCGAGTGCCAGAAGCTCACACAGATTCTGCCCGAGCTGCTATCGCTGTCGATGTTGATCTCCTGTTGCTCAAAGCCTTCGCCCAGACCGTCAGAATTCTGTCCCGTGATCCAGTCTTTCAGATCCGCTTCCTGTTCTGCCGTCAGCTGACCTGCCGTTTCCACAGTAACGCAACCATACAGCTCACCGTTACACCTTTTGAAATCCCAGGCAGCGGAACGGAGCTTTGCCACGACAGTGTTGTTGCCGTGAAAATATGCCGCCATATCCTCGCCATCATCCTGGTTGTAGACCCGGAGTGCCTGACGGATTTTACTTTCATAGCGAGCAGCAAAGCGACCGTCGTATTCTTCGGGATCATCGTCGTAATCGCCCCAGCGGTTCGCCGTATACAGGTTCACGGTGAGTGGGAAATAGTATTCCTGTCTGACCGAGGGAACGGTAGCGGCATCGATGGTTTTGCGAAAGTCATCGAAATGCTCCGGCTTTTGACTTGCGATCCGATCCATGACACCGAGTTGCTGTTCATACGGCAGTTTGAAGAGACTGCGAAAGCCCGAATTGAGTCTTCCGAGGGAGATTTTCTCGTTTCGGCAAAGCTCTGCGATGTTCCGTTCCGCTATTCCGGTCGGTTCAAGCGAAACCATGATTCCCGAGGAATCCTGACCTTCGCAGAGGAGTTCGTAATCGTCGAGCCTGTCGACACCGAGGTATGACAGGACGCCGGCGATCTGAAATCTATCCGCGGGCAGGTGGAGAGAAGCGGTCTTCGTTCCTCTTGTCAGATTTGCAATCATAGCGTTCATCCTTCCTTTCCATAAAAATCAGCCAAACGCTCGGCTGAGTAGCGTTTGGCTATGTATTGAAAAACCGCACTCGATTGGAGTACGGTCTTGATTTATCGCTTTTTACTCTTTGAAATAGCCCTGCTTTTGGCACATTTCGGTTATCGCTTCGGCATATATCGACCGAGAGTGCTTTTGCGGGTTGCTATTGGTGTTTTTCTTTTCTTTGTAATAGTCCCGTAACTCTCCCCAGTATCCGTTTTCATTCAACCAATCTATCTTGTCTGGCAACGTTTCAAAGCCGCCGCCTTGGTATTCCCAAGTATAAGTTTGATGGTCCTTGTTGTATCGGATATACTGCTGTCTTCCACCACCGCAATTATTGACGATTGCGAAATCGCAACTGTGAATGATCCTTGAGTTCGGCCTATCTTTCTTTTTTATCGTGAGTACGCGAGTGGAGTCTTCACAATAATCATAGCCATACTGCCTTGCTACCTTATCCAATGCCTTTCGGATAATTGTTCGGATTTCCTTTGGTTCGTAGTTTTCGTCATCGTCATTAACTTCAATGTTGACATCGAAATCGAAACCGATGTTCGACTTCCTATCATAGGTAATCATATTCCTACTTGAACTACCTATAAATGTGAATTGAAAAGTGAAATCGTCTCTTACAATATCCTGTACTTCGTGGATAATGTCTAACAACTCCGCTTTTACTGGGGCCGCTTCTTTTTTAGATACATAGCAAAAATCGTGCATACTATCTACCTCCCAATTTTATTATCCCAAGCCGCCCATTCGGTTTCTTTCGCACCAAATCGGATTATTATACCCTATCAAGCCTCGATTGTCAATGCTTTATACATTATTTTAGTAATAATTTTCTTTCGCAAAATGATTTGTCTTTAATCGCTATATGGTCGCTTTTTGAGAATGTAGTGCTGGCATCTACGACAACGATTTTTGCGGTCATTATTTTACTCGTTGTCCGCTTCATAGAACGCTTCTGCCGCCAACCGCATAGCGATTTTGAATCCGGCAGTAAAGGCTTCGCGTTCGGATATTCCGTTCAGCTCGATTTCTGTGGCGCAGAACTTTTCAAGCAGTTCTTTCTGCTCATCCGAAAGGGCTTCAAGCAATTCGGCTTTGTTTTTGAATTGCCTATGTTGTAGTTCACGGTATTCCTGATTATCTGAAATCAGGGTGTCCTGTGGGCTGATTTCGCCGTCCCATAATTCATCGATCATCTTTTTCATTTCCATCGCCTCCTGTAACCACACACAATACCACACCAATACCGGAAAGTCCAGAAAACAAACTGATAACAATCAAATTCTTCTGTTTCGTAGTCTTGAATCTTCTACTGTTTCCAGCACCCCCTCCTTATTCTAAAGAATTTTGACCATTAATATCACACATCCCTCTTGAATTGTTTGCGTTTGTGTGGTATAATACTTGCGAGGAGGGGGTAAAATATGCTGATTAATACTGTTCTCCATAATGAAGCTGATCGAAATGCCCATATGCTTAACGAGTATCGCAATTTGCTTGCCCAACTGCCAAAAGGATCTTTAATCTGTCGGAAGGACTACTATTACTTGAAATATCGCGAAAACGGCAAGATTTGTGACAAATATATTGGTAAGGCAGGAAGTACTGTTGACCAGCTTCGAGAACAACTCGAATTGCGGAAGCACTATAGCGATATGCTGAATGCATTGGAACAAGAGCAGCGAGCAATACATAAATTGTTGGAGGAAATCTCATGATCGTTTTTCACGGAAGTACAGATTTGGTTGAGAGTCCTGAAATAAGGGAAAGTGAATACTATCTTGATTTCGGAACCGGGTTTTATACGACAACATCTTATGAGCAAGCCGAGCGCTGGGCGCAAATCAAAATGCGTCGACTCAACAAGAAGGTTGGCTATGTTGCGAGATATGAATTTAATTTTGAAGCCGCGAAACAGGCTACTAATATTCTCAAATTCGATTGTGCAGATATGGCTTGGCTTCAATTTGTCGTAGGCAATCGAAGAGGTGAACCATTAACGGGAAATACCGATATGCATATCGGACCAGTTGCTGATGATAACGTATACCGTTCGATTCGCTTATTTGAAACCGGAGTGCTCGATGCTGAGGAAACGGTAAAACGACTTAAGACCGAATTACTGCATGACCAATGGACATTTCACACGGATTTGATGTTGTCGTTTTTGAAGTTTCTTGATTATACAGAAGTTCATGAGGAGGTTTGATAATGGGACACGAACAATTTGTTGCTATCATGCCGTATATCAGCGCAGATCTTGTCAATATGATTACCCAGAAGCAAAACATTACTGAGGCGGACGCACTAAACAAACTCTATTCGTCCAAGTTGTATGGGCTGTTGGAAAAGGAAGAAACGAAGGTATGGCAATATAGCACCGATATGCTGTACTCTCTGTTCGTTAAAGAAGAACAAACAGGTAGCTTAGTCTTTCCCGATGTGTGAGGAGGGTAACTTATGAGTAAAGAGATGGAATTTACAATCTTCTGTGTTGAGAACTACAAGCATTATAAGAACTTGACCGGAAAACAGACCGTTGAGCTCTTCAACCGATACGGAGTGTTTGACTACCTGCGTGAGTTCTACGATGTTCTTCACACCACCGGGCATCAATATATCAATCACGATATCGACATATACCTCAACGCAAGAAATGCAACAATAACCGCATAATTTTTTTTACCGACAGGCAGGACTTCAGTTTGCCTGTCGGTTCTTATATTTTTTGCAGTGAAGCATTCGCTTTTGAAAGCATCCTTTCCATTGATTCAAACAAAACATGGCCTCTACCTCAGTACAGTAAAGGCCGTTGCAATGCTTGATTTGGACGTATTACCCCTTGGTTGCAGATTTCGAGAAACTCCAAACATAGTCGACAAATTCGTCCCAGTTAAGCCGAACCTGCTCGTATACATCAATCTTTTCCGCATCCGACAGGTTGACATGGTTGCAACGTAGGGGCGGTTCTGCTATGGTTCGCTTCAGATAGCAATCGGTAATCAACCGGTTCAGTTCTTTGCTGTCTATATGCGGTTGCGTATCCGTAATAACCAATTCCCATTCAGCTTTTGACCAGTAATAGTATAAAACTTCCCGTCGTAGCAGCTCACTGAATTCCTCCTTGGACATGGGCTTTTTCAAAAGTTTCCTGACGGATTCCATGAAGGAGTAATGATCGAAAATGTTAAACACCCGGAGACCCTGTCCGACAGACCGATAATTGTATGCATTCCAAACAAGTTTTATAGGTTTCTTCATTTTTGCCCCTCCTTCCACACATAATCAGAAAATCGCTCCCAGTTGGCACGGAGTTGAGCATATACATCAATTCTGTGCTTGGTTTCGAGATTGACTTCGGTGCGTTCCGGCAGGGGGATTCCTTGTTTCCGATTTAAGTAAAACTCTTTGATAATTCTGTTTATCTCCTCTGCGCCAATATAAGGCGGCCAGGTTGTGAAAAAAGTTTCACACTCAATTTGAGCCCGGAAACAATAATCTGCTTCTCGGTCAAGCTCCTCGAGAAAACGTGTTTTGTCATACTTTTGCGGAATTAATTTTTCGACAGCAATACGGAAGTCTGCGCAGTCAAAAATGTTATACGGACCAATGGTTCCGGTTGAAAGGTCCTTTACTATCACATTCCATTTCATTTCTTACATTCCTTTCATACTGTTTTTACCTGCGTGATTCTTTGGCAATGCCATCCGAATAAAATTCTTTCATATCATCAAGCCGTAAACACGCCAGCCTGCCTTTTTCAAGGTAGGCGTTTTCATTTATCGAAAATCCGCTCCCGCAATCAATGCCGATCAGACGATTTCCGTGCCAAACTGTTAGAGGATTGTCGCTGTGATAGTGAATTGTGGGAGTATGTCCGAATATCAGTGTATATCCTTCCGGTACAGGGGCATCAACAGGTAACCTCTCCCACACGGCAAATTCCACCGGGGAGGCATATCGGTATGATCGATAGCCTGTTCCGTAGTTTTCAAGCAGGGTGCCGTGAACGAGTTTGTATTTGATTCCATTTACCTCAATGTCGATGTTGACGGGAAGTGCCTCCAAATACGCAACAATTTCTGCGCGGATACTTTTTCGTATATGTTTGAGGTAGTCATGTGTCACTTTCCCGCCGTTGCTATACCAAAGCCGTATTTTTTTCGACGGCCAATTTCGTTCCCATGGACTGTCCGAAATCTCGTTTTTAGGAGCTTTCAAGGCTTCCAGCATCATGTATTCGTGGTTGCCTAAAAGCATCTTGGCATTCGGCATAGACATGATTTTTCTCAATATGCGGATGCCGTCGGGATGCCTGTCGATGACATCTCCGAGAATGTAGAGTGTATCCTCCGGTTGCAGACAGATCTGTTGCAGAATCGCGTCAAAGTTTTTTGCATTTCCGTGGATATCCGAAAGTACATAAATCATATATCCCTCTCCGTTCTTATGTGGCGCAGTTCCCGCAATTCATTCTCTGAAACCGGAAACGTCAAACCTTTTCGGGTTACTACCTCCTTCAGAAAAAGAACGGTCGCTTCTTCTACGCTAATGCCGATGGAATCGAGAACTTTTTTTGTTTCCCGATAAATCTCGGCATCGATTTGAATTTTCAATATTACTGGTTCCGTATCTGTATCCCCCTCATCCGTCGCCGAAAATATCATCGCAGAACGGTTTGAAGTTGAGATGCCCGGCATCAAAGACTTGTTCGCTGACATCCTGTAGACTGTCATATGTTTCTTCGACTGTATACAGGAGATGACTCATGATCTTCACCTTTCCGGAGGTTCCTATGACCTCAAACAGGTAGGAAGGACCGAGATAGAAGTCACCGAGCGGACCCCACTGACCGGTAATCGCTTCGTAACGAAGTCCGGTGAATGTAGGACGAATGCAACGGTAATACTTGGCGTTGTTCCGAACGAGAATTTGCGAAATCTCCGCTGAGTCGCACTTCATTTTGTAGGGGAAGCCCCAGACATTGATATGTTCCCATTCTGTTGCTTCTATCTTTAACTCGGAGGTCCGGAGTAGTTGACATTCTTCAAGCGCGGGAATATCTTTGTAGGCGATGTTGTGTGTTGCTGTCTTGTCGCCTGAAAGGTAATGCGAAACGGCTGCAACGGTTTCTTCGTTTACACCGGCTCTTTTCATGGACGCAATGGCCTTGCGAATATCGGCTTCTGTTCCGACATAAACCTTGTCGAAGGAGCAGAAAGACGGTGTTGCGCAGTCCCATAGACGCAAAATGTAGTACTCCATATTTATTCCTTTCTCTTGAGACGGGTTTCCAATGCATACATAAGAGAAACCCAGGTTTCCCGATGCGGAAGGTTTTCGTTTTCCAAGGCTTCCTGAATATCCCGGTACATGACCGTTACCGTTCGCAAATCAAGCAAATTCATGTGGTCAAGAATGAATTGAACAGCAACGTCCGGCATATAGGTGTCCCGTCCAAGGGAATACCGAACAGCACTGTTGACAATGCAACCGAATCCCTCGCTTACCAACGGAGAAAGCCAGCTTGCCGGACAGAGTACGAGGTCATCTTTGCCGGGATCGGTAATGACGAAGCCAACATTATCTCGGCTTACAATTTCGAGTATTTCATCGAGCCTGTCTCCCAGCTCTTTGCGTGCGATCCGCTGCATAGTTTCAGTTGGATGCAAATGATCATACATATATAGCGTTATCCTTCTTTCTTTTTGCGTTAAGAATACTTTGAGGGTGGGGCTAAAATTTAGCCCCACCCTCATCGGTGTCGGAGAATGTTCTGTTTTTGATATATCCATCATACATTCTTCTTTGTTTTGTTGCCAACATTGATTTCAGCTATGGCTTTATCAAAATCGAAATGCCATTCTCCTTTCTTATATTCGTTCGGGAATTTTTCCATCAGCCAACTAATTTGGCTTTCCATCTTCTTTTTGATTGCCTTCAAATTGTAATTTGAATACTTTTTCGCGCCAGCAAGAATTGTCAATATAGCTCCGCCCGACACTTCTTCGTCATAGCCTCTATAGCTCTTATATATCGGCCAAGCCGTTTCGCTTTGAATCTTCTCAATCCTATTAACATAAGATACGAGCAAAACATCGTCTTTCAGAAATGTTCCAAGTTGGGATGGAATATATACCATATCCACAATCCCCTGAGTAGACATGTACCCCTGTCTCTTATAGTACCGATCCTGCTTGTACCATTCAGGGAGATCATCCGGATAGATTTTGGTTTTGTACACGCCTGAGAATAGACTACCGTCTTCGCTTGTCACACTTTTAAGCACTCCATCTACCTTTTTAATCTGTTCGATGTAATAAATATGCCGTCTAATCCTTTTCATCGATAAAATCCTGCTCTTTCAATATACTTGATAATTCAAAATCACCATATAAAAAGTGCATTTTATCGATTCGCTTGTTTGTGTGCCAATGCCCGCAAAACCAGGCTTTATATTTCACACGCCCCTCAATGCTGTCCAACCAAATCTCCGTGCTTTTGTCTACTGTACTTTGGTCAATCATTGTCAGAAACATTTCGACCGGTTCATACTTCAACGGACAAGTGTGCGACAATATAACGTCAAAGTCTCTGTTTGCAATCTGTTGCTCAACATACGCTTTTATTTCGTCTGAAGGCTGTTCATCAGCCCACCAACCATATCCGCGAGCCAGGCGGTAGTGTTTGTCAACACTATAAGCTCCACCGATTACCAAGTGACGGATACCTTCTATATCGAATATCTCCCCGTCCTTGGCAAACAGCAGATTGGGGTAGGTTTCTTCAAACCAAACTGTACCACCATTCCACTCTTTTGTTTTGTATGTTGGAATGGAACTTGGCCGTATTTCATGATTCCCGTGTATGCATAGGACTGTCGGATTGACTTTGCTAAGTTGTCTCTTACACTCTGTATCCCGTGAGTCTCCATAATAATTAGCCCCCACATCACCGAGAATAACGATAGTATCATCTTTTGTAGTTTTGACCTTCTTGCAGAAAGATATTATGTTCCAAGGCATTCCGTGAATATCACCCGTGTAGTATATCATTTCATCACCTCTGACGACTTACTGTATGTATTATACCACATAGATTTGTAAAAATCTCGATATTTCAGTTTATTTGTCTGCACCCACTGAATATTTGTCCGCACCCTACACATCACTTTTCATACCGCCGGTTATGGAGCTTTACTTTCGGATCATTCACTTATCTGTCTTTCGGTTGTACAATTGATATAAACTATTTACGCTTGTGCTCGCGCATAGCGGTTTTTAATGCGAATATGGTATCTACGATCACCTCCTTCTCATAACTGTTACACCCTTGCAGCAGAAATGCCGCCTCCGCAATATCCGACTCTTCTTGTTGTAATCGGTTATCCTGGAACAAGACATCCATTGAAACTTTCAATACATCGGCAAGTTCAATTGCTTTTGATAAACTCAATGCTTTAGTACCGGTTTCCACCAAGCTGATAAAGGTAGGTGACACATCGATCATCTCCGCAAGTTCTTCCTGAGTCATGCGCTTTGAAGTCCTCACCATTTTAATCTGTTTGCCTAATTTTCGTTTGTCTACTTTCATGACATAACCTCCGTTATAAAATATCCTCAAATATTATAAAACGGATTTTATATGATAAGGAGGGCTTTATAGAGAATATAGCGTGGAGATGATATAATTTTATATAAGCATAGCGTTCATTTTATATTGAGGAGGTGATAACATGACTGACGAAACTGTGTTTGAGATGCAACAGATTGGCGCCAGAATCCGCGAAGAACGCCAAATTCAGAAAATGAGCCAAGCCACGCTTGCCGAATTATCTAATGTCTCGCTTCCCATGATCAGTAACATAGAAAACGGTAAGTCAGTGATGTTATTGGATACCTTTTTGAAGATAATCGATGCATTGCACGTTTCTGCTGATACTATTCTAAGACCCGATACACCTAATGTATCTTTGATGTATCAGCGCGACTATGCTGACCTTCTCAAGGACTGCACTCCACAAGAATGTGATGCCATTATCAACATGGCAAAGCAATTAAAGATAACTCTTCGTGCACAAAAGAATAATAACGATTATTGAAAAGCGACTTGCAGAGTCGCTTTTCTTATTTCTACTCAGTCTCTGCCTCGTCCGATTGAGACTTTTTTCATACAATTTATTTAAGCTCAACGGAAACTTGCTTTTGAAATTATATGCAAGCAAAATTGCCTCCCAAAAGCCCGGCAACCCCGGTCGGCGTTCTCTTGCCGTTCGAGTGATGCTCTTTACTGAACAAGCACCCACCTTTTCTACAAAAATCTCATCATTGATTTTCTCACCGTATACATAGGCTACTGTTGCAACGGCAGAAAGAATATTTGCGCCAAAAGAGCCTAAGTCTCCTTCCCAAGAGCCAATAACAAGTCTCAAAGTTCTTTCTAATATTTCATAGCCATATTTATCAAATATTCTTTCGAGCGTCGACACACAAGTTATAGTGCCGGGTGCTCTTGTTTTTCCTATTTGGAGACCATACGACTCGACCACATCTCTTATCAACAATTGTTTATCGCTACCCGCTTCAATGTGAGCTATGTATACTTCATAAGCCTTTAGTGGTTTGACATACTTTTGCTGATTGGCAAATATATCAGCCTCACGCTCATAATCCAAATCATCGTAGATCATACACCATACCGGAGTTTCCCGTGATCCCGATACCAGTGCCACAGTTTCTATTGTGTGCTGACCGTTAAAAACATAGTTGATTCCATTTCGCCTACTGACTTTAACTGGATTGATCTGATATACATCAAAATTGGCTGCAACCTTTTTTACTTGATTAGAAGACAATACTCGCTGATACTCCTGATTCGACACCAGGTTTTTTATCGGAATTAGTTCATAGTGAACGTTCGGAACATACATAAGTGCCTTTCCGGTTTCAAATAATTCACCTTCCATCCTGATTTTCCAATCTGCTTCACTCTGCAGAGAAGGGTGGCAATAGACATGCTGTCTTTCATAATACTGAAAGCCAAAACCATTTGCCCATTGTTCAGGAATTGCTTTTACGTGCTTGCCTGTCGAAAACAATGGGGTTACCGTTCCTTCACCACTTTCAACCAAATACGATTTTACATAAGCCTCTGTTTCGAGAGCAGAGAAGATATATGCTTTCTCTTCGCCATTTTTAAATAGATTGCCCATGATCTTATATTTCAGGCTTTGTGACCATCCCATTAAACTTACTAAGGTTGAATAGAAGGCTCCGGATGCTATTTCCCTGGGCGTAAACACATTGTCCAGTACACTCGCCCATTTTATCGCATTACGGTTGACTTTTGTGGTCGGTCTTATTGCCAATTTCTTCTCTTTGGGATGGATGAGGAGTTCTATGTATTGGATTTTTGAAAACTTCCGTAAGCATTCCATCGAAAATTTGATTTTATTATAGCTAATAAGTATCGTAGGCGAATTGTGCGCGTTTAAGAATTCACCCCTTGTGACTTGAAAACCGCTCATATCAAATTCTCCTGGGCTGACAGTTATATAATCGTCCATTGCTTCGTTGTGGGCATTCGGTTCGGAATCGTTATATACACTTGCTGAAGCGGCCAAGTAGTCATTTTCCGTAAATCCCGCCCATCTCGAATTAATGATTACATAACCCTTAAGCAGACCACCGGTGATAACCTTTAATTTGGGTAATATCGAGCGATTACCGTATTTTTGATTGTCCAAGAGCTTTTGCACGGCAAGGTAATCATCTCTCGTTACGATTGGTTCGTGCCAATTCAAATATTGGCTCTGAGGTCTTTCTCCACGGTTCTTCTTTGCTTTATGATCCAAATAACTTGGAGTGTACGTTTTCCGCGTCAGCACATCACCACAATTTCTCTCACTTCGCAACATAGCCGTAATTGAGTCTCTGGTCCAAACCTTTTTTCCCGCCCTGGTCTTTCGCCCTTGATTTGTGTATATCGCCGCGATCTCGTCCGTGGTGTATCCGAGAAGAACCATGTAATACGCCAGTTTGACGGTTTCATATTCAGTTTCACATACATACAACTTACCGCTTATTTTATCTTTTCTGAAACCAATACGATCCGGAGTAAGCGGTATACCGTGATCCAATCTCATTCTAAGAGACTGTTCCATACATCTACTTTTGGAGTGAGATTCCTCTTGTGCCATCGTTGCTTGAAATGAAAGCGCCATTGATGACTCATCTTTGAGTGAAAAAATGGACTCCGTTTCAAAGAAGATACAGACAGGGGGCGACAAGGCAGCTAACTTCTGTACCATGCTAATGCAGTCGACAATGTTTCGCGCGAATCGGGAAACGCTCTTGGTAATGATCATGTCGATTTTTCCGGCTTTGCAATCAGCAATCATCTCATTGAAGCCATCTCGGTGATTCAATGAAGTTCCGCTTATGCCCTCATCCGCATAGATTTTTACCAATGTCCAGCAAGGATGCTGAACAACGAATTCCTCGCAGTATTTTTTCTGAAGTTCGTATGACATTGTCTGTTTGGAGCTGTCTGTTGAGACTCTGACATAAATCGCGACCCTTTGTGGAATATCATTGTCATAATAATCCGCCTGTTTCTTAGCCGGATAGAACACATAGTTGTCGGGGTCTATATGAGCGTTAGCAACTCTCCACCTGACATTTTCCTTTTCTGTCATGGGCAACTGTTCTTTTTCGTTCATTCCAGCAGCCCTCCAATTGTTGATTGCGGTGCTGTGGGAAGATCATCGTCATCACTCGGAAGGCTTTGCCAGTCCTCGCTCGGGAAGAAATGCCTATCTCGTAAATCTCTCTGATAATAGGATGCCAGCGTGAAGATATCTTCACCTATAAAATACATTCCAACGGGGTGTTTCCGAGCGGAGAGAAGTCTCGCACAAAATGTCAGCTCATCTGCATCACGGGACACATTGCTCACCTTGTGAGTGATAATCAAATCGACTTTATTATTGAAACAGTCATCTAACAGCCTGCACCACTCTGGAGCGTTTTCCATTTTGGGGGCATTTTGACCTTGATCTACATAGAAGTCAACCAGAGTCCAGTTGGGACAACTCTGAATCAGATCGATAAATTGCATTTTGTGATTATCCAAGTAGTTTTCATATTTAGTCTGATTGAAATACCGGATGTAAACTCCCACCTTGAAAAATTGATATGGACTTGGATGCTCTTTCTTTGTTTTTTTGAGCCATGCTTTATGGTCTGCAATCAATTTTAACCGGGCGGCTTCTCTCTCATCCACGATAGGAGCCAGTTCTCCATCCACAGATTCTCTTAGACTTTTGAAAACATCTATTTCTTCCATTGCGACCACCTCAGCGAGTTTTTCTGTTGAAATTATAACTCGCCAAAAAGCAGAAGTCCATTAACCGTGGGTAAGGTGGTTTACCTCACGGTTAAAATCAGCAAAAATTTCTTTCGGAAAAGAAAAAAGGTCCAAACATCGTCTGGGTCTGCGTCCAACACAAAGAAATCACAATGATTCTTTTCAAATGGCCTTGACAACGCCTTTTTTCAGAGTTAAAATGCAACAAATCAATCACTACACCATTGCAAAAAAACAGGACTGCATTCTCTGTGTTTGCATGGATTTTCAAGCATTTTTCATGCAAGATTCCATCGCAAAAACGAGCGCAATCCGGTGCATAGTTTTTACGGTTTGGTTCATAGTTTTTTGAGACGATGTTGGTTCATTTCGAAAGTTCTGCGGTTATTTCGCAAGATATTTGCCTTTTTCGCAAGTTATTCTGCGATAATCTTTGATGGACTCGCGTTGGGGTGGTATCTGGAAGCAGTGGAAGAAGCCGAGAACAAGGGTAGAGAACCTGAAGAAGTTGGGAATGCCCGACTGGCAGGCATACCGAAACGGAAATACCCGTAAAGGCTATTGGGCTGTTGCAGGAAGTGGGATACTGACCCACACCATTACAAACGAAAGACTTGCACGCCGTGGATATTACGATATATCCGAAGCGTACAAGTCTCTGCACTGTTTATGATTGAACCGCCGTGTACCGAACGGTACGCACGGTGGTGTGAGAGGTCGGCTGCTCAGCTAATGGGTAGCCTCCTACTCGATTTTTCGCTTCAATGGGGAGATGCAGAACCTTGAAACGGCGTCAGCCGTCTGTAATGGCCTCAAATCGGGGTGTTTGGTTTGTCTTTCAACAAGCCATCCGTGATATTGAACTGAAACAGCTTTTTATAAAGTCGGCTGACATAATTCGGGTCGGAATAGCCGAAAAACTCTGCGGCCTTATACAAGGGCAAATTCTCTTTTTCCATCAGCGATCGAATGCTTTCCAGCTTGATACGGTTGACATAAGCCATAACCGTCGTTTTTTCACACTGCTTGAACACATAGCAGAGATATTCGGGCGTGATTCCCAAAGCATCGGCAATGTCGGCTTGCCGGATCGGCTCGCGGATGTGCTGAAAAGTATAATTCTTTACTTTTTTCACATATTGCCGGATGCCTTGATTGACCGTACTCTGCTCCGTGCTTGCGCTCATTTCATAAAGCAACTGCAAGCACAGACCCGCAACTCTTAAATTGCTGTCCGCGTATATCGTATGAGCGCGGATGATCTCATCGATCAATTTCAGGCAACGCTCCGATGACAAATGAGCAACCATAGGCACAGACAGATCGGTGGGGGTATCGGATATGCCGAACTCCAACTGAAAAGAGACTGTGTGGTGCTCGTGATATTCCGATGCCTCCACACGCAACGGATACAGATACGCATTAAAAAGAATATCCCCTTGTTTCAAAACAAAATCCTCTTTGTCGCTGACACAGTGAAGTTGGCCTTTGGAGATGTAAGTGATCTCAACCGTATGATGAAGCGGCTTAAATTCATACTGATACGAATCTACGCCGAAAATATGAGCAAAACGCATTTTCGGCAAGGATTCAACCGTCAAATACTGCATTTCTATTCCTCCCTCTTTGGGCTGTCATTACACGTATATTCTATATGGCGTCCTCTGTCCCTTCGTCGGACAGATTGAACCATGTCTGCATCAGATACATCCGCAGCATCGTCTCGATACCCCGAACAGGTCGCCCATGCTCTCCCTTCGGATAGTACGGTCTGATCATTTCTACCCATGCTTTCCACGGGATGATCTCTTCCATCTTGTTGAGAAATTCCTCCCGCTTCGTCGTCTTTTTCCGGTTTCCGTATTCAACATCCGTCAATGTTATCTGATCTTTCATACCGCACACCTGCCTTGCTTTGCTTTCCTCTATTATACTACTTTTCGAATATTTTTGCAAGACTGACATTAATCAGTGTTTCCCTAAAAATATACGCTCTTTGCCGATAAATTGCCCCTTTTACAGAAAATTCTTAACAGAGCCTCTATACATCATTTTGATCATCTCTTGCTAAATTGGATCTTGTTTCGGAATCCAATTCACTCCAAACTTTCAGAAGTGGGTGATAGGTTTCATCATTTACCAATCCCCATTTGTCATGTTTTTGGATGCGTTGCATACAGGCATGACGAATTTCCAAAGCATCAGGACGGGTTAAAAATTCTTCCAGTTCCCACCGAAACGAAAAACACAGCCAAAGTGTTTCCTGTTCTTGTTCTTTGTCCCAGTGGCAGAACACCCGGATTGACGGGTAATTTTTTTGTTCCCGCAAATATCTTTGAATTGCTCTGCAGCTATCCGAATAGATATGCCACAAAGCAAGACCGACAAAAGATTCTACACTCAATACATTTTTTTGCATTGGTACTTCGTTTGGATGAATAATCCGGCTGCTGTCACGCTGATCCGGATGCTGACCTACAAATCCATATGCTTGCTGTTCCTCCAGAGTGAGCAATCTGGGATATGGAACGGACACATGAAATTCTTCCAGTGTTTGCAAAAACAATGACATGATTTGTAATTTCATTCCATCCATTATCAAATTGTTGCATTTTGAGAAGGTCTCTTTCACATAAACCGTCACAAACAGCGATCGTTCAAATTCAGGATGCTCCGGAAGTCTTGCCGATGTTGGCTTTCGAAACAGCCCATGCTTTTGCGTTGTTTTCGGAATCACCATGCTTTCATAGGATTCTGCATAGCAAGCAACAATTTCAATATCAAACTGATACATCACCTTTTTTATGAAAGAGGCGGCAAGTGGGCTTTGCTCTGCCCGACCGGAATGAATCACTGCTCGGATATCCGGTCGGGAAAGTTCAATCTGTTCCATTTTTTTCCTTTACTACACAATTTCTGATTGCAGCCTTGACAATTCCTCCGGCGGTATGTCATTCAAACATTTGAATACAGGATGATAACTGCTTTCCGTAAAAATGTGAAAATGATCATAATTTTGAAGGCAGGAGAACATCCGATGCTGAATCTGATCCTGTTGTTTCTGTGATAGCAAACCATTGATTACAACAAGATGAGAATAGCCCTCGCTTGTAGGATATGGCAGAACTTTGACGATGGAAGGATATTCGCAGCGAACAGATGCAAATGCACGAAAATGGCAGGTGTTCACCGTGATATGCCACTTGCCGATTGCATCAAATGACTCGATCTGAACAGTTGTAAAGATCGGAAATATTCCATCATGATGTTCCTTTCGGGTTTGTTTTCTCGGTAATACCCGGTGATACGAAATTGAATATCGTTCCATAATCGGATAAAGAATCCGGAAAAACGATTCTGCCATTTCATCGTCGTGAAATGATAAATTATGGTTTTGAGAAACACGAATAGTTGATTGATCGTCTGTACGAACCAATAATGTCAGAGAATTTTGTGTTTCCTCGCAGTAATATGAAACAAAGACCTGAATTTTGTATTTTTCATGAAGTTGCTTGTGAAATTCTTCAGCTAAAGCAGAATTTTTAAGGTTTCCCGTCAGAAAAATATCCTGAATGCTGTTTTCGGTCAAAAACATATACTGTACCTCCTTCTACGGAACTGCTGAATAACTCGCCTCCAAATCTCCCGAACATGCAATCATGCATAAAATGATGAATAAAACATCAAGGATCACAAGCAAAAGTCGAAAAACAGCCACGCAAGCACCGCCTGAGCCGGTTTTTCATCCCCAATGAGGGGGAATTACCCTCAAATGGGCATAGTTATCCTGCTGCAGGCGTAGCTTGTTTATTCCGGAACTGTTCGGTTCGCCCGGCCCGGATGCACATCAACAGGTTGGCACACCCGAACAGAACATGGAACCGGTTCATATTCTTGGCAATGCCACGGTATGCAACTTTCCTATACCCGAAATCCCGTTTGACTATGAGAAAGGCGTGCTCGACCTTACAGCGAATCGACGAGATGCGATTTTCCATTTGCTTTTCCCAGTTGATTCCCTCATAGTCTTTGGATGTTTTCAGGCTGGAGGGACGCTTACAAATGCGGTAATCGATTTGGGACAGGTGTTCATCCTTTATGACATCCTCCTGTTTCGGAACTTCAGCAAGGTTGTCGCATCCGGAACCTGTTCCGTCATAAAATTTATGCCAAGAAAACTACGCATGGCGTAGCTGTCATATATGGCGTCCTCTGTCCCTTCGTCGGACAGGTTGAACCATGTCTGCATCAGATACATCCGCAGCATCGTCTCGATATCCCGAACAGGTCGCCCATAGATACCTTTGTGCGCCCCTCATCGTAGATATGTAAAAGACCGTCCATAAATCGTTTCATATCTTCTACGGGTGCTTCCATCTCTTTGCGATAGACCTTCTCCGTGATTGCGCCGGATTCTATCGCATACCGCCTCAGAGATTCTTTCAGTCCTTCATCCTCTGCGATCTTGTCTACCGCTTTCATTGCCGCTGCGAAGTGCTCGCAGAACAGGGCATAGAGATCGACGATCTCACCGAGGAAGGTGGTCAGGAGCTGCTGGTGCGGCTGTCCCTGTACGGCACTTGTCATGCTGTCAAGGTAATCCGAAATGTGCTGCTCGATAGCCTTCTTGCAGAGGGTATAGCTGTCGTACTCCTTGGCGTCGGATTTACCTGTCAGCCATTCCGGTGTCGTTTCCAGAGCTTCCGCAATCGGCACGATGAGGATCGTTCTTTCCGGATCAACGCCGCCTGTCTCGTATCTCTGAATGGTAGATTTGTTTACGCTCAGACGGTCTCCGAGCTGGCTCATGGACAGCCGCAGTTCCGTCCTGCGTTCTCTGATTCTTTCACCGACCTGTTTTGCGGTGAAGCTGTTATCTTTTGTCATAGGCTTATTCACCTCGCTGACGTTAGTATAGCACACGTCGTTGCAGTTTGCAATAGCAATTTACGACTATTTTCATATTTTCTCCTTAATACGTTGCAAAACGAGTTGACAGGTGATAGCAGATTGCGTATACTATACTTGCCATCGTTGCAGGATGAGAACCATTGAAAGGAGAAAGAAAATATGAGCGTTGCAAAAATCGGTATGACTATTGAAGAAGCGGCAGAAATGTCCGGGATCGGACGAAACACCATGCGTGCTCTGGTGGACTGGGGCAAGCTCCCGGTACTCAAGGTCGGACGGAAAACCATTATCCGGACGGATACGCTGGAGCGTTTCATGACCGTCAACCAGGGAAGAAACCTGCGTTGTAGGGACGAAGTAAAGGAGGTGGTATGATGCTCCCAAAAAGCAGTCTCTCAAGGCCTCGCCGTCTGAGAGCGAAATACACCCCTCGCACAAATCTTGCGATTTGTACTCCGGGTGTTTCGCTCCTGCGGAGGGCCTGTATCGAGTGTTCGAGAAGTATCCTTCACATTCGATCCAGAGAAAAATGCTGCGGCATTTTTCCATCGCTGCTCTGTCGGTCACTGACCACCCCCGCAGCGGCAACTGCCGTATGCAGTTGCAAAAAAGAACGGTGATGAACCATGCCACGGCATTCGTTCATCCAGATGAGCAAGCTGCCCGATCTGAAAGGACGTATCAGCTATATCGGGAGCCCGGACAGACAGGAAAACCTGTTCGCCGTCTATGATACCGCTGATACCGAGTTCTGGACGTGCCTTGCAAGGGAAAGTCGGCAGGAGTTCAAACGATGCGGCACTGAGGGAAAATGTATCGAAGCAAGGGAACTGATTATCGCTCTTCCGGAGAACTACACCCGATACGATCCCGATGAGGTACTGAAAGAGTTCACCGAGAGATTCAAAGGGCAGTACGGAGTGGAATGTACTTCCGCACTCCACTACAACAAGACAAAAACCAACTACCACATCCATCTGATTTTTTCCGAGCGGCTACTACTGGAAACGCCGGACAACAAGATCGCCATCCGCGCTGTGTACTTCGATGAGACCGGGAAACGGGTGCGGACGAAGAAAGAGATCACAGGAGAAGATGGAACGATCCGCAAAGGCTGCACGGTGATCCCCAAAGGGGAAATCTACGAGCAGCACATGTTTACGACAAAAGACACCTTTTTCAAAAGCAAGGGCTTTCTGGCAGAGGTAAAGGAGCTGCTGACCGAGCAGATCAACCTTCATGTCCGGGAGGAAGAAAAGCTCGCCGTATTCGATCAAAGCAGCGTGTATCTGCCTACAAAGAAGATCGGCAAGAATAATCCCATGGCAGAACGAATCCATATCAAGTCTCCCGGCGAGGTAGCCAAGATGCAGAAGGCCGGGGCTGTAACGGCGGAAATCTTGATGGAGATCGGGGCCGA
>ENA-ORMR01000747-ORMR01000747.1-human-gut-metagenome-genome-assembly--contig:-NODE-747-length-29266-cov-5.365787_pt1 | contig 29266 bp, 26 predicted proteins | sample MGYA00242107_ERZ509003 | MGnify/ENA primary metagenome ERZ509003 (study PRJEB26280, sample SAMEA2338699) | human gut metagenome | biome: human gut; feature: human-associated habitat; material: faeces...
TACCAGCGTTTATAGGTAGGATTCATTACGTGTGTCCTCCGTTAGAATAGCGGGAGATACCTCCTGTATTCTCTCTATCTTTCCACCTAACAATTGTATCTTATTTTCAAAATTTTCGTATCCTCTATCTATATGATATAAGTTTTTAACTTCGGAGTTTCCTTCTGCCATAAGTGCCGCAACAACAAGTGATGCTCCGGCGCGCAAATCGCTCGCAGAAAGTGTTGCACCTGAAAGTTTTTTAACCCCCTTAATTATCGCGTGGTTGCGGTCCTGATGAATATCAGCGCCCATTCTGCGAAGTTCCGGAACCTGCATAAAGCGGTTTTCATACAAACTTTCAGTTATAATTCCGACACCGTTAGATGTTACCAAAAGTGCCATTGCCATAGACTGCAAGTCTGTCGGGAAACCCGGATACGGCTGTGTTACGAAGTTGATTGGGTTACGATGTTAACGGATTTTAAACGCTGATTGCAGCTTACTTCTATCACTGTGGGTTCAATTAGTTTTATGTTTGCACCCATTTTGATTAATTTATTGGTAAAGAACGTCAGGTGTGCCGGGAAAATATCACGAATAATAGCTTTACCGCGGGTTCCGACAATCATACTCATAAATGTTCCAGCCTCGATACGGTCAGGAATGGTTGTATATTCCACCGGATGTAACTGTTCTAATTTAACGCCGTTGATTGTGATTTCAGATGTTCCGGCGCCGATTACTTCCGCTCCGATTGAGTTGAGGAAGTTTGCCAAATCAACGATTTCAGGTTCTTGTGCCGCGTTTTGAATATGGGTTGAGCCCTCGGCAAGAACCGCAGCAAGCATAATGTTTTCAGTTGCTCCGACAGACGGAATATCAAGGTAAACATCCCCGCCAACGAGTTTTGATGCTTTTGCGTGAACATAGCCGTTTTCAATTTTCATCTTCGCACCAAGGGTTTCCAAGCCTTTAATGTGGAAATCAACACGTCTTTCGCCGATAGCGCAGCCGCCCGGAAGCGCTACAACAGCCTCTTTGCAACGTGAAACAAGTGCTCCGAGAACAATAAATGACGCTCTCATTTTGCTTACAAGTTCGTATTTAGCTGTAATATCTGTTATCTCTGTTGCGTCAATCACAACAGACTTTTCTTCTTTGTTATAATCGGTCTTAATTCCCATTTGACGGATAACTTCAAGCATAATCTCAACGTCCGTCAATTCAGGTACGTTATAAATTTTAACCGGTCCCGGAACCAGAATTGCAGCCGCCATAAGTTTTAACACAGAGTTTTTAGCTCCGCCGATTTTTACTTCACCTCTTAAAGGATTTCCGCCTTTTATACAAAACTTCTCGCTCAATTCAGCCTCCGAACATACTACTATACAAATATAATAATACAATCAAGAGGATATAATGCAATATGTTTAATTTATGTTAAGAAGTAGCGGTTGAGAAGCGCTTGCTGCTGGGCGCCGGTACGCTTTTCCATTTCTTCGGATTTCGGCTTGTTCTCGCGTTCGGTGGCTTGCAATTTTTCTTTCATTTGTTCAATCTCTGACGCAGAAATCGTCACAAATTTTGATTTATTAACACTTCCTTTACCGGTTGTACCAAGTTCGGTTTTTAACTGTTGCATTTCAATTTCGCGCAATTTAGCCCTGTCGCTCGCTTTGTTGCCGCTTGGCGTAACTCCGAGTGCCAAAAGTCTTGCGATTATCCGCTTATGTTCTTCGTCTGCTCCGCCGCCGGACGAAATCATTCCACTGCCGTTTATCCCTGAAATCTTCATACTTTTGCTATCGGTATACTACAAGCGTAGCTTTAATTTGATTAAGATTTGTTAATTATATCTTGAGTATATGTTATATATATAATATGGGTGGGTATTATAATAGTATAAACCATTTTCTTTTTCTTTATTTTCTCCTACACACTAACCTTTTACCAAATATGATTTAGCCGTTAACGCGGCTTTTTTCTTGCGCATAGGTTTATGAAACTTTACAAATCACTTGTAAACGTTATTTGGCTATGCTATCATTTTGAGTAGGAAATAACTTGGGGACGTGTGAATGAAAAGTACTACTATCAGAAGATCAAATTTATCTAAAGAGAAAATGGCGGTTTTGGAAGCCTTGAAAAAGTACAAAAATGAAGATTCAGATTATGCACCTAATGTGTATATTAGACCGAGCGAAGTTCAACACGAGAAAAAAGAAGAATTGGATTTGCTCTGGAGAAACTTTAAAATTCAAGATATCCACGCAAGCGAAAATACTCCTAAAGTCTATATCGCAACAGGTATTGCTGCTGGATTGCTTTTAGTAGGAGCGCTTACAATGACAGCGTTCTTTGCTCATCGTGTTCACGACAACAGCATCGCAGAAGGTAAAGCATTCGGAATTATTCCGGCGTCAACGCAAGAAGAATCTGCTTCTAAAAACGAAACTTATATCGTTCAAAGCGGCGATACAATTGAAAAAATATTAATTCGTTTCTATGGTCAGTATAGTAAAAATTCTGAATCAAGCCTTATGCAAGCAAATCATATGAGTAATCCAAATAAACTTTCAATCGGACAAGAATTGATTATTCCAATGAATTAATAACTATAAAAAAGCCGCCAATTAGCGGCTTTTTTAGTTTTATGATACTGAACCGTATGTGAAATCTTTCTTGATGTTGTTGGATAAAAGTTTTGTCCAGTTTTCTTTGAATGTTGTGATTTCGTTTAACTGTGTTTCGAGTTCGTTTTTCTCAACTTCAAGGTCTGCCTCCCAGGACTCTAATCTTGCTAAATCAAGTTCGTGCTCGTTCTCGATAAGTTCAAGCAAGTCGTAGTACATATCCGGATCTTGTTCGTAGTATTCGTAATAGTAATTTTGAACCTGTTCGTTATACTGTTGTTGTTTTGAAGCATAAGAACGTGTCGCAGAAGCAGTGTTCATCATTACGCCTGAAAGTTTTTCATTAATGGCAGTTTGCTGCTTGGTGTAACTTAATAACATTTCTTGTAAATTTGCAATAGCCATAATCTGTGCCCTCTCTTGTTAAGCTCTCTATATTTATATAAAGTATTTTCAAAATGCTTGAATTCAGAAGTGTTTAAAATCTTTACAATCGTTTACAATATGCTATAATCTATTTATGATGAATGAAGAGTTAGCGCAAACCTTAAAACTTCTGCCGGATTTGCCGGGATGTTACCTTTATTACGACATCAACGGCGAAATTATTTATGTTGGTAAGGCGAAAAATCTTAAACGACGGGTTAAAAGTTACTTTAATAAAACCCCTGACTCGCCTAAACTTATTGCGCTTTTGCCTAAAATTGAAAAACTTGAATATATTATTACAAACACGGAAGTTGAGGCATTAATCTTAGAAAATAACCTTATCAAAAAACATAAACCACGTTACAATGTGCTTTTGAAAGATGATAAGAAATATCCGTATTTTCTTATAACAAACGAGGATTATCCGCGGATTTTGATTGAGCGCAAGAAGAACATGAACCCCTTGAAAGGTCGGTATTACGGACCTTATACAGATATTCGTGCTATGTATTCAACACTTGATTTTTTGAAGAAAATTTTCCCGCTGAAAAAATGCAAACAACCTAAATTCAAGTCGCGTCCGTGTCTATACTACCACATTGGTAAGTGCATGGCTCCTTGTCAGGGGCTTGTGTCAAAAGAAGAATATCAGGAAGTTGTTAAGCAGGCAGAGCTTTTTCTTTCTGGTAAACAGAGCGAATTGATAGAAAAACTTAAAGAACAAATGCAGGAATATGCGCGTACAGAACAGTTCGAAAAAGCCGGACGGCTTCGTGACAGCTACTTTGACCTGCAAAAAACACTTGAACGTCAAAAAGTTGTATATGAAAACACTAAACTTAACGAAGATGTGATTTCGCTTTTGCAAGAGGATGGAATTTTCGCTATCGTAATCCTTATGATTAGAGAGGGAAGACTTATTGATAAGAAAGACTTCACTTTTGAAGTGGAAGAGCGCGACCGCGAAGAGTTTTTCAAATCCTTTTTCAGGGATTATTACGCGAACCTTGCACTGGAATTTCCGGATAGGATTGTTTCGCGTGAGCTTGAGGCAATTGGTGAGAAAGCACTTTACGAAGAGTGGCTTGAAATTCTCTCTAATAAAAAAATTCAAATTAATTACGGGAAATCTAAGCAGGGTGCGGAACTTCAAAGGCTTGCTGATAAAAACGCAGAAAATCTTCTTGGGAATGCTTTAATCAAAAAAATGACGCAAATTCAGGAGGACTTTAACGAGGTCGGCTCATACTTGGCGGAAAAACTGGAGTTGAAAAACTTCCCGCACAGGATTGAATGCTATGATATTTCGCATATTCAGGGAACGAACACTGTTGCCTCAATGGTTACGTGCATAAACGGTTTGATGAAAAAAAGCGAATATAAAAAGTTTAAAATTAAATCTACAGAGGGAAAACCGGATGATTTTCTTTCTATGAAAGAGGTTTTAGAACGCAGATTGTCGCACTTAGGGGATGAGAAAAAGTGGGCAAAGCCTGATTTGATAATTATTGACGGCGGTAAGGGGCAGTTGTCAAGCGTAATGCAAATTGTAAAAGAAATGGGCGTTGAGGGAATAGATTTTGTTAGTTTGGCGAAACGCGAGGAGGAAGTTTTTCTGCCCGAAAGGTCTGACTCTATAATGCTGCCAAGAAATTCAGGTGCACTGTTCCTGTTTCAGCGTATTCGTGATGAGGCGCACCGTTTTGCGATTACGTACCATAGAAATTTGCGCTCAAAAACTATGATTAAAGAAAGTTCTAATTAAGTTTGCAAACATCAAGCCACTGTGTAAAGTTTGAGTACTTTTCCAATTCTTCAATCGTTAATTCTATAGCACTGTTTGAACTTCCGCAGGCTGGAAAAATTGTTGTAAATCTTTTAAGTGAAGTATCAAGATAAACTTTGACATTGTTATTTATTGCGAATGGGCAAACACCACCGATTTCGTGTCCTATAAGATTTTTTACTTCTTCAGGTGTTAACATTTTAGCTTTTGTTTGAAAGTATTCCTTGAATTTTTTATTATCTACTCTGGCATCGCCTGCTGTAATAATAAGAATAGCACTATTGTTTACAAGAAAAGAAAGCGATTTCGCAATACGGCAAGGTTCGCAATTTAGAGCTTTTGCAGCAAGCTCAACCGTCGCACTTGAAACCGTGAATTCTTGTATTCTGTTATCTAAATTAAACTGTTTGAAATATTCTTTTACTTTTGTAATAGTCATAAAGTTATGTACCTAATGAGGTTTAATTATTTAAACTGTGGATAGGGGCGGGAATCCTTCCGCCTCTTCTTACAAAAACTTCCGGAGAAAGTGTGTTGACCGGCATTATTGGGGCTTCTCCCAGCAAACCGCCGTAATAAATCTTATCCCCAACATCTTTCCCAACCGCAGGTATTACGCGTACGGCAGTTGTTTTCTTGTTTATCATACCAATTGCCATTTCATCAGCAATCATTCCCGCGATTATATCAGCACTGGTTTTGCCAGGAATAGCTATCATATCCAATCCAACGGAACAAACAGAAGTCATCGCTTCCAATTTATCAAATGTTAAATAACCCTTTGTTGCTGCCTCTATCATTCCGGCGTCTTCAGATACAGGAATAAACGCCCCTGAAAGCCCGCCAACATATGAACTTGCCATAATACCGCCTTTTTTAACAGCATCGTTTAGCATCGCAAGTGCCGCGGTTGTTCCGTGTGCGCCTGCGTGGGCAAGACCCATTGCCTGAAAAATTCCCGCAACGCTATCCCCTTCTGCCGGCGTCGGAGCTAAAGATAAATCTATTACGCCAAATGGGATTTCCAGGCGGTCAGCCAGTTTGCGACCAATAAGTTCGCCTGTTGTTGTGATTTTGAAAGCTGTCTTTTTAATTGTATTGGCAAGAACGCTCATATCTGCGTCCTTAGGTAAATCTTCAATCGCCGCTCTCACTACGCCCGGTCCGGAAACACCTACGTTAAGTGCGCATTCGGGTTCGGACATTCCGCAATATGCCCCTGCCATAAACGGGTTATCATTTACAGAGTTACAAAAACATACAAGTTTTGCGGCACCAATACCGTCACGGTCAGCTGTCAGGCGTGCTGCCTCTTTTATTGTGTTTGCCATTTTTAGAACAGCGTCCATATTAATCCCTGCCTTTGAGGTCGCAAGGTTTACTGATGAACACAAACATTCGGTCTGTGCAAGAGCTTCCGGGATACTTTCAATCAAAAGTCGGTCGCCTTTAGTAAAACCTTTTTCAACAAGTGCCGAAAATCCGCCGATGAAATTAACACCAACGTTTTTGCCTGCTTCATCTAAAGTTTTTGCTATTCTCACATAATCAGGATTTTTGCAGGCTTCACCAATCAACGAAATCGGTGTTACCGCAATACGTTTGTTAATAATCGGAATTGAATAATCGTTTTCCAATTCCCCCGCGTATTCGCAAAGATTTTTTGCATAGCGTGTAATTTTGTTATAAATATTATCGCAAACTTCATTGATATCAGTGGAGATACAATCACGTAAACTTATTGCCATTGTGACAGTTCTGATATCCAAATTATGAAGTTTAATCATATTGATTGTTTCTAAAATAGAATTTTCATTAATCATGGAAACTTACAAACCCCATTCTTGATAAGATGTCAAATGTTTTAACTTTCAATTTCAACTCAACACGGCGGCTTTTTGCATAATCTTCTTTACCGTTAACAAGAACAGGTGTGGAAAAACTTGCACCTTCTACTATAATCATTTTACGCAATCTATTGCCGTTTGCTTTATTATAAGGAGTATTTGTCATGTAATTAGCTACAGCATAAGCTCTTTTAAGGCTAAGCTCCATATTTTTCATATATTGTTCGTCATCAGAATACTTGCCTTGAAAAGTTTGAGAGTCTGTATGGCCTTGTATAATAATTCTTTCTATATTTTTATCAAGATATTCATTAGAAAAAATAGAATTCAGATAAGCCGGAGCAAATTTCGAAAGATACTGTTTACCTTTTTCAGAAAGCTCATAACTGTTAACATCAAACAGCTCTAAGTCAGAAATTTTGACTACTCCGGAAGTATCAATATTAGCCTCTATGTTCTGTTCTTTTAATGCTTGTTCCAAAGCTTCAGAAGCCCTGCTCTGTTCCATCTTACCCTGAATTTTTTCATAGTAGCTTGTCATATATGTATAGAAAAACAGCACAATAAATACCAACACAAGAGCTGTCATAAGGTCAGTCATTGTAACCCAGAATATATTATTTTCACTGCTGTCATCTTTGTGCGGTCTTATTCTCATCAGTTATCACCTGCCCCTCTAGAAAAGTTTATCCACAACATCTCCGCCGGAGCCTTTATTAAAAGATTCATTAAGCTTATTCAAACTGTATAAGATATTTTCCAGATAAGGCAGAGTCGTTTCACCGATACTCTTTTCCATAGCTTTTGCAAAATTCTCAGGTAAAGCTTTTAACAATTTCTCATTAGTTACGTTCTGAATTTTTGACTCTTTTACCAGATCAATAAGGAATTTTTCGCTCGTAACAACATCAAAAAGTCTGATAAACTCCTTTTGTATCGCCAGATAATACTTTTTACACATCCTGTTATACATAATTTTTTCTATAAACATAAATAACAGAGAAAATCCGACTGCAAAAACAGAACATAAAGCTGCTATCTGAATATTTGCAATCAAACCATTCAAAGACTCTCCAACATTGGCTTCCATTGAAAAATTAACTTCAGTAAAAGCAACCGCCATTTTCAAAAAAGTAAAAAACGGGCCTAAACCTGTTAATAGCGTAGGCATTGTTTGTATAAATTTATGGTTTATTTTTGAAAACACAAGAGTATCTTCATTAAAGAAATAAGAAGCATCAATCGTTAGATAGATTTCCGGTTTAAAATCTCCGGTATTTGTAGGATTTTTTGTTGCTATATAAAGTTTTTCAGGGAAAATCAAAGCCTTTTTAAAATCTTCCCACGATGTTGACGTAAAAGGATTATTCTTCATAAAGTTATCAAGTTCATTAAAACGGTATGACAACTCTTTTTTATTCAACGACTTTAAAAAGTTATAAACTGAATTGAGGTTCTTTTCTACATACGCATAATTTCTCAAAACAGTCATTATAAAAAACAGAAAAAATACCGTAATAATTAAAATCGCCGGCTCTGTTATAATCTTCAATATAGTCATGTCAACTCCTCAACTTCCACTTCCCAATTGTAGCATAAAGTTTAATTTTAGGCTATAATCATACATATGAAATGTCCTAAGTGTCATAAAACGATTTCAGATAATATGACAGTTTGTCCGTACTGCCATAAGGTTTTAGCTCTGGAGTGCCCGAATTGCCACTCTTTAGGAGAATCACCCGTTTGTGAAAAATGCGGTTATATAATTCTTACAAAATGTTCCAAATGCGGCAAAACAGTTTCTACATCTGCACAAAAATGTAAGTGCGGATTTCCGGTCAAAACAAGCGTTGCTTATCAGGAATGCGAAACTGATGAATTCGCCTCGCTTATTATACAGTTTTCATCCCTGAAAAATATAAGACGTCTGCTTGGCTCTCAAGAACTTTTTACAAAATTCTTTTTCAGGCTGCGCAACCTGCTAATGGCTCAATTCAAAGGTATTGACGGGAAAATTATTAATTATAATGATACGTTTATCATTAATATGAATAAAGAATTATCATTCCCGACCTCTGCTAATAAAGCAATAAGGCTTGCTATAAAAATAATAAATGCATTCTCTGAACTCAACGCCAATGTAATTGAAGAACTTAGCACTCCTTTAAAACTGAATATAACCATAATTAAAAAATCATCTGAGGAGCTGCTAGATAAAACAATCGTAGATACAAATGTAAAACTGCTTTCCGTTAAAAAGAATGAAAAACGTTATCTTAAAGGGATGCAGATTATACTAGACCAGTATGTCTGCGACTGCATAAGCAAAGATTATAAGACAGACTCACTGTATTCTGTAGAACAAAACGGCACACCGCTAATGTTTTATGAAATATTGTTAGACAGTTATGTTCTGCCCCCTTCTGAAAAAAACACAGATGTCCAACTGGAAGTTCATCAAAAAGAAATTACCAAACCTGCAAATGAGCCTTCTGATGATATATACAGCTTTAAGGTTTTTGACATTAATGCAAAGTGTAAGTTTGAAAAAGTTAACGCTGTATCTTTACTGGATAAACTTCAAAACAACAAAATTATATCAATCCGTTCTGAGAAGGACTTAGAAATACGCACCGGAGATTTGGTTAACTATCTGGAGTCAAAAGGTTTAAAACCGGTTCGCGCCATCTGTTCGGAAGAACTTAACTACAAGCCTTGGGGTGTCTTTGAGCAGCTTTTTAAAGATTATTACGGACTTTCATTCCATAAAGCTTTAATACCGCCGGATTTTGATGTAAAACGATTTAAGGCAATCATTGATTTGATTAACTCAAAACCTAGAAAAGCCTCTACGCCTGAAGATGCAAGATTTGCATATATGGAAGATTTCGGTGCATTCTTAAGTTCGCTCAAAAACTGTGCTGTAATAATTGAAGGTTTTGAATATATGGATGACACGTCCATTCAAACGCTTGAGCTTTATTTTGACAGGTTTAAAAATATTAATGCACAATTTGTATTTATCACTGACAGTGAAACCTCTCTTCATTCCAAAGTCAAAGGACTTTTAAGAACACCTTTATACACCGAATACACTCTTCAAAAGTCCAACATGGATTCTATTCTGTCAACAGTAAAAGAAGAAGCATCTGACTTTATTCAATCATTCTTTTTTGAAAAAATTAAAGAAAATTATAATGGTTCTCTTCTATATTTTGATAACGCGTTAAAATACCTGATTGAAAAAAATATATTAATAAATTTTGACGGCAGACTTATAATAAAAAATAACGGTTCTGTTATTCTCCCTAACAGTCTTGCCGGATTATTAAAAGCCAGGCTTAAAGAATTAAGTAAAGATATGGATGCCTCAATGATACTTGCCTATTCTACTTATCTAGGAGGCAGGCTTGACTTTGAAGTAATTACCAAGCTTGGCATCAAAAACACAGAGAAAACTGTTCAAACACTTATTAATACAGGTTTTGCATATTCAGAAAACAATGTGCTTTATATTAATAACTACAATCTAGTAAAACCGGTTATTCAAGCTTCTTTGAAAAAAAATGTAAATGAATTTCTTGCAAAAAATATTCTGGCAAATATAGGAAAAGGCTTGGATGATACAACAACACTGCTTATAATGGGAAAACTTTCATTGTTTAAAGAAGAGTATCTTCTCCTGTGGAGAAACTCCCAGTTTGCAATGGCTGCAGGAGATTACGATTCTTATTTAAAAAATTGTCTTGGATTCTTATCTCTGATTGAACATATCGAAAATAATATACCTGAAGAAGATATTGAAAACAATAAAAAAGAAGTGTATCAAAATATCCTAATGAGTTTGTATAACTATTCTCCGGAGAAAATTTATGCCATTGAAAATGTTCTCTTAATAGATGCAATGAATGAAAACAATGACGAGAAAATAGTAAAACTATCAAATTTGATGCTGCAAGGCGCTTTGATTGCGTCAAATTACACAGATGCACTAACTTTATTACACAATATTCTTACGAGAATGCCTAACCCGACACTTGTAGTCGACGGAAATATAAATACAAAATTTTTGCTTCTTTCTCTGGTAAATATTGAAATTCTATTTAATATCGGTGATTTTGCGCAATGTGTAGACGTTGCAAAAGATTTGCTCGGAATACTACAGCCTACAGTAATAGAAAAAATTAAGCCGGCCAGCTTCTCTACGAACCTATTCATCGGTCATATGCTTGAAACATTCAGGCTCGCAGCATTTGCAAAATTGTTCCTTATGGATGAAGGCTTAGATGATTTATTTCAGGCTATTAAAGCGTCGCTTAATACAGAACTTCCAGACAAAGACTGTATACTGGCTATAAGGGATTTTCTGAACGGACAACGTTTTTCACCTTCAAACATAGAAAGCTCTACCGCATTTGCAAAAGTTATATATCTAATTCTACAGGAATTTGAACAACACAGTGATGACTACAAAACTTTTGCACAGAATATATATCAGGCAAAGCTGCTTGCAGCTGACCTGCACCAGATACAGCTTGAAATGTTCTGCGACCTATTAATAGCATATTCTTACGCAAATATTGGTATTACGAAAAAAGCTGAAATTATTTATAATGATATACTTGAGAAAGCTGAAAACTCTGCAATATTTAACATACTTACACTTGCGCGTTATTTTATTGCAAAACTCCAGATTTCTGAATCAAAACAGGATGAAGCTTTGCTTATAATTAATGACACGCTGGCTCTTTTGCAGAAATACAATAATCAATCCAAAATAATTTACATATTATTTGAAAAACTATTTATTGACCTTGTAAAGAATGAAGAATTCTCCTCCATTGATATTGAATCAGAAGAACAAAAACTTGCTCTAATAACATCTAATGGATGTCTTTCAAGGCTTACAAACTAGCAAAAAAACTTTTTACCGGTTTTAAAAAACAAGGAGGCATAAATGAACATTAAACCAATAAGAAGTTATATACCGGTAAATACTGGATTACGCAAAGTTTTACCCGCTGCTATAGCAGTCAGTGCTGTTACCGCTCCGGCACTAACATCATGCAATATTGATAACAGACAGAATAAACATAAAGTAGATTGGTTTGCAGTTGAATTTAACCGCCTGAGTGATGAAGATGTAAGAAAAATCAATAAAACAAGACAGGCGCCGCAAAACACTGTATTTGCAAAAATTGATGAAACCAAGACTGAATATTATACAGACAGTGAAGGTAACAGACACAGTCGTGAAGTCGAAACCGGCAGATGGCATTATGAGCTTGTTAACAACCGAAGCGGAATGGAAACCGGCACAACAACTCTTCCTGAAGGATTTAGTGTTGAAAAAGATGTTATGGGATTCATTCATGTAGTTGAAACAGGTACAAAAGGCTTATTTATGAAAGGAAACAAAAAGCCGGAAACCCAAAATCAGAGTAAAATTGGTTTTTTGGAAGCAGCAACCGGATTACTATCAGATGAACAGATTGCTCAAATTAATTCCACACGTCAGGTTCCGGAGGGAACAATTATTGTCAAAACTGAAGATGGGGACTATGACATAGAAAATGACCGCCTTAATTTAACAACCGGAACAAGAACGCTTCCGGAAGGGTATGAAGTACGAAAAAATATCCTCGGTGCTGCAAAAATAGTTCCAATTGACCAGAAATCAATTTTCTTAAAGAAAAAAGAACAAACTCAAACGCAAAATACCACACCAATCTCAGTTCTGGAGGCTTTTACAGGAATACTCAGCGATGAACAAATTGCTGAGATTAATAAAACAAAGCAAATGCCCGAAGGTACCTTAATTGCCAAAGATGAACTCGGCAATTATTACATCACAAACGATGTTCTTGGTATTGATACCGGAACCCGCACACTTCCTAAAGGATATGAAGTCAAAAAAGACCGCCTCGGTTTTGCAATTGTTGTACCGGAAGGCACAAAGGGGATTATGATTAAATAATCCCTATTTAAACCTTTCGCACAGAGTCGGAATGCCGATTAATGCCAGGTAGAATACTGCGCCAAATAATACTAAATTTAAGATTTCCATAACTAAATCCTCCTTATACTTTTTCTATTCCACATTTTTGATAATTAATAACACTTTTTAGAAAAATCGTTACAAAACTTCACATATTGTTGTTTACATTGACATACATTTGAGTGTACAATTATATAAGGAGGCTTTATAAATTTTGAGTAAAGGCTACGAAAATTTCAACAATATGGAAACTTCCTTTAGAAAATCCACACTAATCCAGGAACGCATAGGGCTTGTATCTACGCATATGTACAAGCAGTTTCTTGATTATCAGCATGCAACGATGAATACAACAGAAATCTTTGCAGAAATGATTGATAATTTGAAAGCTACAGCAGATTCTTTAAAGCAGTCTTTTGCTGCACGCGGAGTTACTACCGAAAATATTTATGTTAATCATGACAAGGACAAAACAGTCGTTGTTATTAATATTTTGTGGCATACAATAAGCCTTACAACAAGATGTAATTACGAACCTCAGGCTTTGTTTAGAGAAAGTGCCCCGCCAATGTTTTCCGGACGTATTATGGCAATAAACGGCAACTACAATGAACTTATGGAAGGTATTACATCAAGAAGTGATATGATGCAGGTTCTTCTTGATAAAGAAGTTGCATCACTCTTTGTGCCGGCTGATAAAACACAGAACTCTATTTTTAAAATAAGACACCTTGCAAACAGAGAATTTTTCTTGAACTCTTCTGATGCATCAAGAGAATTTGTATTGAAAGTTATTGAAACAATCTGCGGCGGCGGTTTATACCACGAAGAAGGCTCTAGAAAAAGCTTTAACATTTGATACAACAGGTGGAGCAGCCAGACTGTCAAATCCGCTGGTTTCATTTACCCCTTTGATAAGAATTAGCATTCACCTCTTGATTTACTACTTTTTTTGTGTTTATTTATAAATGGATAAGTCGTATCCTCTTAGACTTATTCAAGTATAGCGGCTAGGAGTAGATATTCAAGTTAAGCTGCTCCATATACTAGAAAAAAGAAGGAAATTGAAATGTTAAAAATCAGATTAAAAAGATTAGGCGCTAAGAAAGCTCCTACATACAGAGTTATCGTTATTAACTCAACTACAAAAAGAGAAGGTAAACCAATTGAAGAATTAGGTTACTACAATCCAAAAACAAAAGAAATGAAACTTAACAAAGAAAGCGCTCTTGCTTGGATTTCTAAAGGTGCACAGCCTACAGATACAGTTAAGTACTTAATTACTAACTGCAATGAAGACGGTACTTTAAACTACAAGAAATCCGAAGTTGTTAAACTGTCTAAAAAAGCTCAGGCTAAAAAGGCTGAAGAAGAAGCAAGAAAAGCAGAAGAAGCAGCTAAAGCTGCTGAGGAAGCTGCAGCTCCGGCTGAAGAAGCTGTATCAGCTGAATAGTATAAATATTTTTATAAAAAAACACCTTCCATATGGAGGGTGTTTTTTATGTAAAAATTTGTAAAGATAATTGTATAAACAGGCAATTTTTAATTGTATAATTCTTTTATAAAATATGTGTATCAGTTTGTAGAAGGTAGAAATGTATGATTAATCCAATTAATTTTAGAGCAAGCGCAGCTATTGCACCGGTAAAGTCTAATGAACAAGAAGCTCCGAAAACAGAAACAGTAACAAGCCCAATTGAAAATAAAACATCTTTTAAAGGGGCAGAAGCTATTGCAAACTATAACAAAGCAATTTTAGCTGCTGATACAACTGCAGAAGAAACTCCTAAAGCTCCAGCTTTCAAGGGTGATGAAACTACGGTTGAAACAGAACCAAAAGCGGTTTAAAAAAGAATTCTAGCTCCATTCTATAAAGGATGGAGCTATTTTAACTTTTTCAAAATATTTTCTGCCCAAGCAATCATATCAGGGTATCTTTTAGTATTATGACCGTGAGAAATCCACTCGGCCTTATTGTCGTTTAAATTTCCAATACCATTTAACATTTTGTAAATAAAAGAATACATTCCGGTTCTATCCGCCCCGGCCTTGCAATGTATATGAACTTTTCCATTCCTTTGTTTTATATTCTCTATAAGTCTTAGAAAAAGATTTACACCCTCCTGCTGCGGCGCAGCTGACACAGTGGGAATATTATGATAATTCATGCCTAATGATTCAACAACGTTCTTTTCTGAAAAATTCAGGTCTGGCTTATACATAGTTCTAAAATTAATGATATCGCTTACCCCCTGTTCTTTCAGCCACTTAAAGTCTTCTTTTGCCGGCTGAGCCGAGCGGGAAACAGTGTCGTCAATTTTTGTATAATTGGGCGGTTGTGCTTTAAACAACACACTATTTAAAACTACTTTCATAATAGAAATCCTTTACAAATTTTTCTGCTTCACTTTTTGAAGTTATATCACCATTAAGCTGTGCTTCAAAGAGAGCATTAACAATATCACCTAACAATGGAGAAGGTTGTATATCTAGCATACTCATTATTTCATTTCCGTCAAGCAATTTTGGAAGAGGTTTTAAGGTATCTCTTTTCTCCAGATAAAAATTCAAGAGCTTTTTAAGCCCGTTAATATTATTACTAACCATTTCCTCCGAAACATCAATACCTCTGGCAGAGAGTCGGTCAGCCCGCGCCAGAACAATATTATCAATAACGTTATCGCCCATTTTCCTGATATAACGCATCATAACCTTTTCGTTTAAATCCGGTGCAGCTATTACATTTGACGGGTAAATGTGATTTTTAATCATGCAAGTAATATAATCAATCTGCTTCTTAGAAAATTTCCATTGCTTAAGAAGTGGAATAACCATTTTAGCCCCGACATCATCATGTTTTATAAAACGGTGTCTGCCGGAAGGCTCTATTGTCCAGGTTGAAAACTTGCCTATATCATGCAAAAAACCGGCAAGTTTCAGATGGTTTATACGCGGGAAGCCGCCAAAATCAACATTATCTAAATGCTCTTTGATTTCCGGTTCAGCCTCTGAATAAGCTATCTCAATCTGCCTTACAGTTTCCACAACATGGTGAAACAAATCCAAATGATGGTGAGTATTAGGAGGAACACGCTTCATCTCATTAACACAAGGAAAAATTTTCTCAAGCAATCCAAAATCATCCATCAATAAAAGCGTTTCTGAGGCATATTTCCCGCCAAAGAGTTTCATAAGTTCATAATGAATACGTTCAGGTGCAGGATTTAGTGCAAGCGTGGAATAATTGCGGAGTGCAGTTTTTAGGGCCGGAGTCATTGTAAAACCGGTTACCGCAGCAAACCTGAACGCTCTTAAAATTCTCAAAGGATCTTCTTCAAAATTTTCATCCTTTATATGGCGCAAAACGCCATTTTTCAAATCTTCTAATCCGCCTGTTACATCCACAAAACTATCATTTTTTAAATTATAGGCTATTGCGTTAATAGTAAAGTCGCGTCGTTTTAAATCATCTTCTATATTTTCACCCTGAATTTCAGATATATCAAGATAATTAAGCTTATCCGGAAGTACAAGCCTGTATATTTCAAACTCCTCATCAAGCGTAATAAAAGTTGCATCAAACTTTTCTGCAAGTTTTCGTGCAAATTTACCAGCATTTTTTATTGCTATATCACGGTCGTATGAAGTTTTTCCAAGTAAAAAATCTCTTACCGCACCGCCTACCAGATATCCATCCCGGAGTTCAGAGAGTATAAAATCATCCTTGATATTCATAAATAATATCTCCCAACCCGACAATTACTGCAGTTTCAGCTTTTAAAATTAAGTCACCAAGAGTTATAAGCGGAAAGTTGTTTTCACGGAAATAGTTAAATTCTCTTTCTGAGAATCCTCCTTCCGGTCCAATCACAACCAGCACTTTGTCCCCCTTTTTAACAGGATTTTTACAAAGATATTGCTTTAGGCTCATATCCGCAGAGCGTTCTGCAAAGATAATTATCTTATCATACTTATTTTGAAATACTTTATCTAACAATAGTGGAGCATAGCAGGTCGGAATTTTTGCCCTCTCACACTGTTTTGAGGCTTCAAACATAACTTTCTGCCACTTTTCGTGTTTATCAACCTTAAGCGCACAATTATCAGTAAAAACAGGATACACCCCTCTCACTCCAAGTTCAGTCGCCTTTTCTATTACTGTATTCTGAGCATCACTCCTAAGAGGGCTTTGAGCTAGATATAAATCAAAGTCCAAATCTCTTTTTGAGAGATATGACTTATTTATTTCACACTTAATTTCTTTTGAAGAAATTTCTTTAATAACGGTTTCATACTGAATTTGATTATCATCAATTAAAAGAAGCTTTTCTCCGGCTTTAGCTCTTAATGAACGTGCAATATGCCTGTATGTATCAGTATTACCAATAGTTATTTCTCCATTATTTATGTGGTCGTTTACACCTATAAAGAAGTGTGGCATGAGTCCTCCATTTTGGCAAATTTTCTTAAGAGAGTTACAAACATTATTGTACACAAAACAATAGCAGAAATTCCCAAACTATACCAAAAACCTAAAAGATTTAGTTTTAATTTTAATCCGAAGAAACATCCCAGAGGAATCGACACAAGCCAGTATGAAATAAAATTTGCAATCATTACAACGCTTGTTTTTTTTATTCCTTTAAAGACGCCGGCGAGAGCGACCTGTAAACCATCAAATACCTGAAACATGCACAAACAGAATACAACAGGAATACAAACCTGAACAAGTTCAGCATCTTTTGTAAAAAGGCTTACCAGGTACTCTGGAAACAACCCTACAACAATTGCGGAACAGGTCATAAATGCAACACTCATTCCAATTCCGGTATAAGCATAGGTTTTTAATGACTTATAATACTTTGCCCCATTTGCAAAGCCGACTTTTACTGCAGTAGCATTTGAAATAGCAAGCGGAACCATAAAAGAAACACTTGTTAAAGTACATACTATATTTTGCGCTGCTGCATAAATACCTGAAATTCTTCCCAGAATAACAGTTATGGCATTAAAACCTATAAACTCTATCATTACAGCAAGAGAAGCCGGAAGTCCGACTTTCAGCAGATCTTTATAATAAGCAGCATCTTTGAAAGGTTTTATGCTGACTTTCTTAAAACAATAAAGAAAAAGTACAAATCCCATTATATATCTGGTTATAAGACTTGCCAGTGCAAGTCCGGCAGTACCCATTTCTGGAATAATTCCGTATCCAAAAGCAAGAAGAATATTCAATCCGACATTTACAAAGATACAGATAACAGTTAGTATATTGGGAAAAATAACTATTTCAAATGCCTGCAAAAATTCTTTCGCCATACAGTGCAAATATGCACCAAATATGGACAAAGATGTAATCCCAAAATAATCTTTTATAAGCGGCACTAGCTCGGGTTCAAACCCCAGCTTATCTATCAATGGAATAAAAGCTAAAACGGCAATTGACATTATAAGAGAGAGAATTGCAGCAAATTTCAAAGATGGGTAAAAATATTTTTCCGCTTCTTTACCTGCTCCGCGATAATTGGAAAGTACAGCTGAAATACTGCATAAAATTCCTATGCCAAAAATCATAATACAGTTAATAATCGCTGTAGCAAGACTTACTGCAGCAAGAGTATTAGTAGAATGTCTGCCAGCAACAATTACGTCACCAACACCTATAAGGATAAAACCTAAGTTTCCGAGGATTATTGGGCCGGCAATATTTGCAATATCCTTTATATAAAAACTTCTGACTAGCATAATTTTATTGTACTACAAACCTGACTGTGTTATAAATAAAGAAAACTGAATACGGGGAAACTACGGTGGAAATCCGTGACTGTGCCGCAGCTGTTAAAATAGTCAGAATACCCAGGGGTACACGCCCTTTTAGCAACACTTCGAGTCAAAGTTGTTGAGAGTTTCCAATGCTGCGGTAAAACAAGAATAGCAACAAAGGAAATATTTTTTTTGTCAACGAATGTTCAAAGCGTAAGTAGTATAAAGTCAGGGACTTGCCCGCACGGAATGGCACCGGGCGCATGTCCGATTTGTTCCGGCATGGGCGGAGGGGGAAGCTCAAGAGTCGGCGAGCGTCCGCAAAAAGCCGGCGAGATGAGTTATCATCAATGCGCTATGATTGGCGCGATGATGCGCGCAAGAGAACAACGCATTGAAAACCACGAAAAAAATTTACTCCAACACGCTGAAAATATCCTTAAATTCCAGCAAAATATGGAAAGCCTGGCGCAAAAAATGCTCGCTTTCTCAAACCGGATATCAAACACCTTTATTTTGAAACCTTTTGCGTATACAATAACTAATATCGTCGTAGGCGTAACTAAAAGTATAGCTGCTATACTAAATATAATTTCCACTATTACAGACAAACTAGCTCAAATCAAACAAAAACTATTCGATATTCAAGACAAGCTTAATGCCATTTTCGGCGAAGCAAAGGCTTTTGTTGAAAAAAAAGTTTCAGAGCTTATTAGCAGCATAAAATCAAAACTGGAAGGTTTATTTAAAATATTTAAAAGAAATAATACCAGAGATGATGATACCAAAATAGACGAAGATAAAAAAATCTTTAATCTAAAAACCATACTTCACAAAATTATGAGAAAGAAACAGGATGATACCGAAAATAAATCAGGATCTTGAATCGGCAAGACATCAAAAAAACATGACTGATACACAAAAACGCAATGATACTTATATAAAGGAAGGTATCATTGTTAACTCCTATGTCAAAGATCCGTTATTAGAAGGCCCTAAAGCTTCTATATTAGATGAAACCTGTGATACACTGGTAATCTCCAACACAAATATTGATTTACCCCAAAGAGTATATGAAAAAGAAGCTAAAAAAACAAACCCGCTCCTGCCGCTATGCTGCGCTACAATTGGTGTTATGGGACTGCTTGGCGGTTTTACTGCTATGATGAAAAAATTCTCTAAAGGAAAGCTAGAATCTTCAAAAGAATATCTTTTGCCGGGAATTACCCGCAACCACTGTATAAATGATGAAATACATCAGAGTATTTTCAGTATGATACAATCCCCAAATCGAAAAACTATTCTAGCTTCATTAGGCGTAATTACACTCGGTTCTATGGCATTTATGGGAAAAATCTTTATTGACGGATTTAAAGAAGTTTGGGTAAAAAAACAGGAAGCTGACATACAGAAAAATCTGCAGGAAAATCTTATTGCCATAGAAACACAGTCATTTTCGGGAAAGATACAGATTATAAGAAGTATGCTTTCTTCTAAAGCAAAAATATTCTCAAATGAGCTTGCTTTTAGGGGGAAACGTAATGAAAATAATAAAATACAGACCGACAGTAAAGGTCTGCTGTTATTAGGCAGCCTAACCCTTTTGTCAATTCTCAGCTTAGGATACTACACAGCTAAGAATATTAGAAAAAGCGACGAGTTTATTACCAGAGGGCTTAAAAATACACGAAAAGGTCTGGATAATATTATTGAAGATTTTAATAACGGCAAATCCATTGGGAATATACAAGGGCATAACGGAGAAACTTTAAGCGGGAAAGACGCTTATAAACTCTTGATAGAGAATCTGCTAGAATCAGTATACGCAAAACCGGACGAAGTTAAAAGAACAGTAGAAAAACTAAACCTGCCAGAGAAAGAAAAAGCTGAATATCTTAACCACCTTCTGGACACCATGAATCAGGCTACAGAAAAGGTAAACCCAATGATGGGAGGAAGCGGACGAAACAAAATAACCTATTTCTCCCACGTCAATGATTATTTATCATTTTTCTACGACTGGCTTATGAACCCTAAAAACCCGCAGTTTAAAAATCTTTTCTTCGGAATAGCTGGAGTTTCAGCCCTGGCATACGCTGGCAAGGCTGCTGCTGAAGCTGTTAAAGAAGTTCAGGTAAAAAAATATAACGCAGAAATTGAGCTTGACCTGCAAAACAGACTTATATCTACTGAACTAAGGAACTTTAAGGCAAAAAAAGAATCTGCTATAGAGCCGCTTTGTGATGAATTTTTTATTCAGAAAGAACAGGGAAAATCAAAAGAAGAGCTGAAAATTATTGCAGATAACATTCTTTTTGAAATCAAAAACGGCCCTCCATTTGTTTATTCATAAGACAATATTGTAAAGTTTTGTAACAATTTGATATACTAAGTGTTATAAAAACTATATAATGTGGAATTAATAAAGTATAATCTCTTTTCTTTATTTTCTCCTCCACTCCTTTATCTAACGAGAGTTAATGCCGCAAAAGATTGCGGCTTTTTGTTTTTCTTAACTTAATATTTCAACTTTTGTATGTTTGTATTATAATCAATTTACTCGGAGGAGGATATCATATGATTAATATTGCTGTATGCGGTGCTAACGGCAAAATGGGACAAGAGGTAATTAAAGCTGTTAACGAAGCTGAAGACATGGCTCTTGTTGCTAAAATAGATATAAAAGACGGAGAGTTTGCGACTATAAAAGATGCAGCAGCTTCTGTAAAAATTGATATACTTATCGACTTTACACAGCCTAAATCTATTTATGAAAACGCTCTTTATTGTTTGAATAACAATATAAATATTGTTATTGGAACAACCGGTTTAAGCGATGAACAAATTGATGAACTAAAAATAATTTCGACACAAAATGGTTTGGGTTGCTTTATTGCACCGAATTTTTCTACTGGAGCTGTTTTAATGATGAAATTTGCACAAATGGCTTCAAAATATTTTAATAACGCTGAGATTATTGAACTTCATCATAATCAAAAAAAAGATGCTCCATCCGGAACTGCTGTTAAAACGGCATTAATGATGGCTGGTGAAAATACCAATTTTATTACAGGAAACTGCCCTGAAGTAGAAACAATTGATGGTGCTAGAGGGGCAAATTCTTATAATAACATTCATATTCATTCTGTTAGATTACCTGGATACATTGCTTCACAAGAAGTAATTTTTGGTGCAGGAGGACAGATTTTAACAATAAGACACGACTCTATGAACAGAGAATGCTATATGGATGGTGTATTGAGGGCTGTTAGATATGTAGATAAAAATCACAGTTTTGTTTACGGATTAGACAATATTTTATAAAGGACAAAAGATGAGAAAACCAAGAATAGCAATTTTAGGCGCAACCGGTGTTGTTGGAAGAGAAATTACAAAAATTACAGAAGAATTGAATGTTGAATTTGAAAGCATCAGATTTCTTTCAAGTGCAAGAAGTGCCGGTTCAAAAATTACATTTAAGGGCAAAGAATACACAGTAGAAGAAGCTGTACCGGAAATTTTTGATAATATTGATATTGTTATGGCTTCTGCAGGCGGAAGCACAAGCCAAAAATTTGCTCCGGAAATTGTAAAACGCGGCGGCGTTATTATTGATAACTCATCTGCTTTCAGAATGGAAAAAGATGTTCCACTGGTTATTGCAGGCGTAAATGATGAGGACTTGAGAAAACATAAGGGCATTATTGCAAATCCTAACTGCTCAACTTCTCAATTAATGCTTGTATTAGAACCTTTGAAAAAATTTGACATTACAAGACTTATCGTTTCAACTTATCAGGCAGTTTCCGGTGCCGGACTTGCTGCTATAAATGAATTAAGGGATGATACAATTGCAAATCTTGAAGGTAAATCTTTTGAAAATAAATGTTTCAAAAAACCGATTTCTTTCAATGTTATCCCTCAAATAGATGTATTCTGTGAAAATGGATATACAAAAGAAGAAATGAAGGTTGTTAACGAAACAAGAAAAATTCTCCATCTTGATGAAGATGTGAAAATATCTTGTACAGCAGCCAGAGTTCCTGTATTCAACGGTCACTCTGAAGCAGTCGATATTGAATTCGGCAAAGAAATAACACCTGATGAAGTACGTTCTATTTTAGAAAATGCTTACGGAGTAAAAGTTATTGACAATCCGGAAAATTATGAATATCCTACGACAAGAGATGCCAGCGGAGTTAATCCTGTTTTTGTCGGACGTATTAGAAAAAATCTAGCTTTTAATAATGGTATATCACTGTGGTGCGTTGCTGACAACATCAGAATTGGCGCAGCATTAAATACAGTGAGAATTTGCAAAAAAGTTATTGAAATGGGGTTATTCTAATGAATGTAAACAAGATTGCCAGTAAAATTACAATAAGACCTACTAATAAAAAAATGAAACAAGCAAAGCAGTTCATAGAAAACAGCGGACTCCCTAAGGAAATGCCCGTTGAAAAAAAGATTTACTACAGGTCAGAGGCAGATTGCTTCGATAAAATAAAAGACAGCATACAAATATCAATTGAAAACATGAAGAGGAAGAGCTGATTGGGTAAAGTTGTATCACAAGCAGAAATTATTAATATTGTAAGAAACGGTCAGGCAGAAGGGAAAACTTATGCCGCAACAAACGGATGCTTTGACATACTGCATGTAGGTCATATTCGTTACCTGCAAAAAACAAAAGCTCTAGCAGATTTTTCAATTGTTATGCTTAATTCGGATAAGTCTGTAAAGCTTATAAAAGGAGATGATAGACCTATTAATTGTGAAGCAGACAGAGCTGAAATATTAACTTCTTTGAGCTGTGTCGATTATGTGGTATTATTTGAAGAGAAATCTCCGTCAAAATTGCTAGAAGCAATTAAACCGGACATTTATACAAAAGGAGCTGATTACACACTGGAAACTCTTCCGGAAAGAGATGTTGTTATAAGAAACAACATAAAAGTAGAATTTATTGATTTTGTTGCTGGTAAATCTACTACAAATGTTATTAATAGGTGTTTAAAATAAATAAAAGGAGTGTATTATGAAAACTTTTACATTGGAACAGATTGCACAAATTACAGGGGGAATGCTTTCTAAAGCGAAAGATGTTGCTATAACCAAAATAGCTCCACCGCTTCTTGCAGATGAAAATACGCTTGCCCTTGCTCTAGGAGAAGATGAAATTAACAATTTATCAAAAACTAATGCTAAGGCAGCACTTGTTCCTTTGGGAGTTAATATAGACGGATTTTCTACTATTGAGGTGGAAAGACCTAGACTTGCAATGATGAAACTTATTACAATGTTCTATGAAGAACCTCATGTAAATTCAGGAGTACACCCTACAGCAACGGTTCATCCATCTGCTAAACTGGGACAAAATGTTTCTCTAGGTCCTAATGTTGTTATTGGAGAAAATGCTCAAATTGGCGACAACACTAAAATTTTAGCTAACGGCTATATCGGCAACGGTGCAATAATTGGAAATGATTGTTTCTTCCACCCTGCTGTATGTATAGGTGATAGAGTGAAAGTAGGTGATAAAGTTATTCTTCATCATGGCGTATCTCTCGGTGCAGACGGCTTCAGCTTTGTTACAGAAAATCCTAATAACATTGAACAAGCACGTAAAGATGGAGAAATAAAAGCAAACGATGTTGAACAAGTAATATTTAAAATACCTTCAATTGGGTCAGTTCAAATAGGTAATAACGTTGAAATAGGTGCAAATACCGCTATAGATAGAGGTACTATTGAAGATACAATTGTTGGTGATAATACCAAGATTGATGACCTTGTTATGATTGGCCACAATTGCCGTATAGGTAAAGGCTGTATGATTGTTTCACAGGTTGGTATTGCCGGCAGCTGTGTAATCGGTGACAGAGTAGTTATAGCAGGTCAGGCAGGTCTTGCAGACCACATTTCAATCGGAGATGATACAATTATTGCAGCACAGGCCGGAGTTACTAAGAGTTTCCCTGCAAAATCAATCGTTGTTGGAGCTCCTGCTGTTCCTAGAAAAGAATTTATCAAGCAGCTCAAGATTATGAAAGATGCCGGCGATTTGATAGCAAAGTTCAAAAAATATGAACCGCTTTTGCGTTCTTTTGAAGAGGGGCAGACAGAAAACTAATGGGTACTATAAAAACAGAAATAAAAACATCAGGAAAAGGTTTAATGAAAAATCGCGAATGCGAAGTTATAATTAAACCTTCAAGAGGTGGAAATATAAGAATTTTTTCAAAAGGTTCTGATGTTCCATTTAACGTATGTATTGAAAATTTATATTCAACCGATCATTGTGTAACTTTATGCAGTAAAGAACATAGAACACTTTTAGGTGATTATAAATACAAAGTTATGCTTTGTGAGCACTTTGTTGCAGCCTGCGCAATCTGCGGAATTGATTCAATTGATGTTTATCTTTCTGAAACTGAAATGCCTGCGTTCGACGGAAGTTCTAAAGTATGGGTAGAATTATTTAGAAATGCCGGAATCGAAGGCGTTAGCAATGATTTGTATACAGTAAGCGAACCTGTGTACTACCTGAATGGCAAAACAAGTCTGGTAATTCTTCCCGATAAAGAGTTAAGAATTACTTATGCAGTAAACTATGATCATCCTGATTTAAAAGAAACCTGGGTGACTATGGATAACAAAAATCTGGATGAAATTATAGAAGCACGAACCTTTGGTTTCTATAAGGATTTAAAAAAGTTCCAAATGCTGGGATTTGCTAAAGGGGTTACGATTGATAATACAGTTGGGCTGAAGGACGAAGGCTTTACGACAGAACTGCGCTCCGAAAAAGAACCGGTTAAGCATAAAATACTTGATTTAATTGGAGATTTATACCTTACAGGAGTTTCTCCCTTAAATATGAGAGCTCAAATTCTTGTAAAAGAAGCCGGTCATGCTGTTCACACAAAAGTTGCACAAATACTTAAAACTAAATTAGTTAAAATATAAAGGAGAGATTTATGACAGAAGAATTAGGCGTAAAAATAGGTACAACAGAGGCTGGTGAAGATATTTTATCATTTGACGTAATGCAAATTATGGAAATGATTCCGCACAGATACCCGTTTTTATTAGTTGATAAAATTACTGAATGTGTACCGGGGAAATACGCAAAAGGTTACAAAAACCTGACTATGAATGAAGCATTTTTCCAGGGACATTTTCCTGGTAATCCTGTAATGCCTGGTGTTTTACAGCTTGAAGCTCTTGCACAATGCTCAGCACCTGTTTTAATGTGCCTTCCGCAATATAAAGGCAAACTGACTTTGTATGCAGGTGTTGATAATGTTAGATTTAAAAATATTGTAAGACCTGGCGACAGATTTGAAATGCATATTGAACTAATCAAGGCAAAAGGTCCTATCTGCAAAAGCCACGGTGTAGGTTATGTGGACGGCAAGGTTTGTATCGAAGCTGATATGACAGTTGCTTTGAAATAGTTATCAAAAAAAAAACAGTCTGCGGACTGTTTTTTTTTGCGCAAAAATAATTTTTACATGTTTTCATATACGTATGAAAGTCGAAAGTATAAACTGTTCATATAATAAATACAAACTCCCGAATAAAAAGGATAATTCAGTCGGCTTTAGAGCAGCTTCTCCCAAGCTCCTTCAGCAGAAGCCGAATTTTGCAAGTAGAATTAAAGCATTTATCAATTCATTATTCAAAAAAGAGCAAGCTGTAAAAGGGGGCAAAGCCAAACTTCAAGAAATCGGGTTTGACACAGAGGAGATACGTATACTGGCTAAAAGGACAAATGTTAGTGATGCAAGTGATTTCATAAAAAAAGCGATTGATGCAGGATGTTCCAAATCTCTTATATATAATTACTTCCCAATTGCAACCGGTCTTACTATCAAAGATTTTTCTGATTTTTGGGGGCTTGGATTTACTGATTTTGGTAAGCTAAATGATTTGGCTGAACAACTTTATGATGATGATAAGAATTATGATAAAAGGTTTATAGAAGCGGCTAAAGAAATTTATAAAGAAACAGGAGAGTTTAACTCACACTTAGTTTTTTCCTGCAGGCATCCTGACACAAAAGAATATTTGCCAGAGATTTTTGAATTCATAAAAGCCAATCTCAATGAAAACGATTTATACCGCTATCTTGAATTCGCCAGAAACTCTGCTCTTGATAAAATTCTTCCGGAGAAAGTTGAAATATGTAAATATATCTATAACAGCGACATATGGAACCAAATATCTCCAATAATGGCAATTATCGCTGATTGTGATGAAATAAAAAAAGATGATTGCAAAGAGTTATTTGAGCTTTTTGAAAAAATAGACGCATACGATGAAGAAGTGGATGATCCATGGCTAAATAGCTGTGTTAAAAATGTTGATGAGCTTAAAACAATTCTAAGGATATTTGATACAGCGCTTAAGAAAAAAGAAATCTTGAGAGAGGCGCAATGTGAGATTACAACCCAGGATATTTATGATTTAATAATGGGGAATCAGCAAAGAACCATGTTTGCAGTAAATACGCTCGGAGAAAAATCATTTATTGATTCTTTCAAGCATAAATATGATTATGTTGAGGATTATATGCAATTCTTTGCTGATTCTAACAATAAAACTGTTGATGAAGACTTACTGCGTGTAATCAACCCCGAAAATTCATCGCTGTACAAAGAACTTGAGAGCAAAATAAAAGCTTTGAAAAAATCTTTGGCAGATTCTCCGGACAAACAGAAAACTATTAAGGCAATTAACAACGCAACATATCAAAAAAATAAGCTGATTAAAGATTCTATAAAAGATCCGAAAGATAAATTGGAGCTTGCTATAATGTACTTTACCGTAAAAGATAGCTGTAATGAAGCTGCTCTTGAAAAAATCAAGCAGTATATGAATTACAAAACCGACGAGGAAAAAGCTAAATTCTATGAGGTCTGTAATGAGCTTATATTTGATGTTTTAGAAACAGATCTGGTGCACGATCCTCACCCGAATATAAAAAGACTTCTCGACTTCTCTAAATCAAAATATCTTCCTGCTCTTTTTAACTGTGATGCAGAATTCAAAGAGAATTTTAACCTTATGGTAAGCAGATTATACGACCATCTTGATAAGAATGTCCTAAACTGTTTTAACAGCCTGCCTCAGAACATAGAAACAAAAGCTGCGTTTGCAAAACTTGGACTTCATTACAGTAAGTGGGTCAAATCCCGCAAGTATTCATTTGTAGAAACAGAAGTCAAGCTTGATACTGAAAACATGAAACAACATGCTCTTACAAACTTTGAGAAAGATATTAACGACGACTTGTATAAACTAATACCGGATGAAGAAAAACAAAAAATCGCAAAAGCCTTAAAATCATCCGGATTTGATATCAAAGAGATAGAGCAGACCGTTTTTGGGGAAGGCGGATGGTTCGATGGAACAAAAAAGGTGTTGAAATTATACAAGAATGATAAGCCTGCGGTTTTTGAAGATTTAAAAGAAATTCTTAATATTTTTAATACAGAGTTTAATACCAACCCGTTTTGGACAAGAGAGTACAGTGACGAAAGCATTAATAATGCAAAAGAAAATTTCAAAACCCATATTTCAAAGCTCAGGTACAACGAAGTCAAAAATGCACTTACGAATAAAAAAGACAGAACTACACGTATTCGAGTAGAAAAAACAAATATGAACAATATTCCTCACGCTCTGTTTCTCGGAAATCACGCAAGCTGCTGCACAGCAGTCGACAGTTTTAACGGCTGGAGTGCTCCTGCATATATTATGAACAAGCTTATTTCCTCTATTGAAGTCAAAGACGGAGATAATTTTATTGGAAATACAATGTGTTACATTGCCCTGATAGATAACAAACCAGCGCTTGTACTTGATAACATAGAACTTAAGCCGCAATACCAGTACAATGACAAAATAAGAGATGCGATTTTTGAATATGCAAAGAAACTATGTGCTGAGCTAGGCAAACCTCAAATGGCTATATATCTGGGACCTAACAGACATAAAGTCAATCTGGACGAATTCCCAATAGAAAATAAACATTTTACGATTGTCGGCTCAACCGGAGATGACAAAATTTATCTGGATTATGATGCAGAAGCACACCAAATATCAAAGGATTTAACCATTGACTCTCCTATGTACAAAATAAGATAAGTTATACATCACCGATTTTTTCAAGCATAACAACAGCCTGCGCTTCAATCGCAAGTTCTGCCCCGACGGCATCAAGCTGCTCTTTTGTTTTTGCCTTTATAGATATATCCATTGTTTCAAGTCCGAGTATCGGCGCTATTACAGCTTTCATTTCAGGAATATAAGGCATCATCTTTGGAGCTTGAGCAATAATATTTGTATCAATATTATTAATCCAATAGCCCTGAGCCTGAACTTTATCATAAACTTTTTTCAATAACAGAAGGCTGTCTGCATCTTTAAATCTGTCATCTGTATCCGGAAATAAAGTACCAATGTCTTCCATTGCCATTGCTCCTAATAGAGCATCAATAATCGCATGCACTAATACGTCTGCATCAGAATGCCCGAGCAAACCTTTTTCATAAGGAATTTTAACTCCGCCGACAATGAGTGCACGGCCTTCGACTAATCTATGAATATCGTACCCAATACCTATTCTGAAATTTTGTTCTGACATGTATAAAACCCTCTAATACTACATCCTGTATATACTTATTATAACATATTTTTTATTGTTTTTTAGATTTGCTTAATATATCTTAACAAAGTTGAACAAAAAAGGCAATTATTTAGAATATAAATACTTTATATATATGTAAGAGATATTCAAAAGAGAGAGTGAAATTTATGG
>ENA-ORMR01000760-ORMR01000760.1-human-gut-metagenome-genome-assembly--contig:-NODE-760-length-28990-cov-33.736582_pt1 | contig 28990 bp, 19 predicted proteins | sample MGYA00242107_ERZ509003 | MGnify/ENA primary metagenome ERZ509003 (study PRJEB26280, sample SAMEA2338699) | human gut metagenome | biome: human gut; feature: human-associated habitat; material: faeces...
CAAGTATTCGTTCCCTTTTTTGCCTAAGTGGCTCAAGTACAGTTTACCATTTACATGGCGACGACGCGGTAGCGCTGTACGGCGACGGCTCGGAGGGCTTCATCTTCGACTGCTGGTATTTGAACGATGTCAAGTCCTTCACCATGAACGGCGACGAGATTACCATCAATAAGCTGGATGGCACGAGCGAAACGCACAAGTACCGCTGCATCGGCACCTACCAGATTGGCGCGGACGAAACGATGACATGGGGCGGCGAGACGTTCTGCCCGGCGTTTGACTGCGAAGTGTATCAGGCGACTGACGAAGCGGGCGACTTCACCTACTTCTTCTTCCGCGACGACACGATGGAAACGACCTACCACATCGAGTTCCGCTATGGCAGCGATTTGGCGGCGCTTCAGCAGTACATGAAGGGGCGGTATGCCTACTGGCTGGCAGCTGGCATCGACGCGAACGCTGATGCGGAAACGATTGACAACGTGATTGCACTCTTCTGCACCGAGAACCTCAGCGCGGAAGAATAATCGGTATCAAAAAAAGGCAGAAATCCGTTGCGATTCCTGCCTTTTTGCGTTTTGGGAATTACACCGCGCCGATATCCGCCTGCCACATGGCGAACACGTTGTCTGCCGATTCGCCGTTTGCAATCTCGGTGATGTAGTCCACCATCTCTTCCATCGTGTCCAGCGCCAGCGCCGTGTATGCCAGCACGTTGTTGCGATCCCAATCGGTGATGTTCTCCGGGTCAACAGAGAGGAAAATCTCGTACGCCGCGTACCACACGTTGTCCGACTTGATGACCATCAGCTTGCCGACATACAGCGTGCTGTTGACCCTGTTGAAGAAGGAAATCACCTGCGGCACAAGCGCCTCATCAAGCGGATTGGAGTAGCTGACGTTGATGGTGACGGCATCGCTGTACGCGTCAAAGATAACATCCGCGTCACCCAGCGAGTTCTTGTCCAGTGCATAGCCAAGATAAATGCGGTAGCTTTCCTCGTCGGCGGTCATCTCCAAATCGACCGACTTCAGCTCATCCAGCAGCATGTTGTAGAGGTTCTGGCAGGCGGCATCATCATCCGCCAAGGAGAGCGTCGGCACAAGCGCCAGCGCCAGCACAAGCAGCAGAGAAAACAGCTTTTTCATCAGGAAAACCCTCATTTCCGGCGAAATTCGCCAAGTTTCTTCCATTATAGCATGGGTCAGTGCGACGTGCAAGGGATTTTTGCGGTCATTCGCCCCAAACGTCCGACAGCCACATAGCAAACACGTTTTCGGGCGTTTCGCCGTTTGCCAGTTCGGTGATGTAGTCGACCATTTCCTCCATCGTGCCCAGCGCCAAATACATGTACGCCAGCACGTTTTCGCGCGCCCATGTGCTGATATCATCCGGATTCGCCGACACAAAGATTTCGTACGACGGATGCCACCCGTCGCTGGACTGACTGACCACCATCTTGCCGACATAAACAGCGCAGTTGATGCCGTTGAAGAGGGAAATCACCTGCGGCACAAGCGCCTCGTCAATAGGCTTGCCGTAACCAACACCGATAGTGAAACCGTCGCTGTGCGCGTCAAAGATGACGACGGCGTTGCCCAGCGCGTTCTTCTCCAGCATATAGCCCAGATAGATGCGGTTGATATCGTCGTAGGGGGTCATCGACAAATTGGCTGCCGTCAATTCTTCCAGCAGCATGTTGTAGATGTTCTGCGTCGCGCCGCTGCTTTCATCCGCGAAGGAGAGCATCGGCACGAGCGCCAAGGAGAATGCCATCAGCAGAGAAAGCAGCTTTTTCATCAGGAAAGCCCTCATTTCCGGCGAAATTCGCCAAGTTTCTTCCATTATAGCATGACGGACTGCGCCGCGCAAGTATCATCCGCGGCATAATGGGGCAGAATGACCGCGGAGGATGAGAATATGCTGACGATTTTTCTGCGTTCGGTGATTTTGTATGCCGCGTCCCTGCTGGCGATGCGCGCGATGGGCAAGCGGCAGGTGGGGCAATTGCAGCCGTTTGAGCTGGTCGTGGTCATTATGATTGCGGAGCTGGCGGCGACCCCGATGGGCGGTGTGGGCATTCCGATTCTCTACGGCTTGCTGCCGATGGCGGCGCTTGTCGTGTGCCATGGGCTGCTGACGGCGCTGTGCATGAAGTCCGAGCACGTGCGGGTGTGGCTCTGCGGGCAGCCGACGGTGCTGGTGCGCAACGGCGTGATTTGCGAGAAGCAGATGCGGGCGTGCGCGGTGGATTTGAACGACTTGATGGAAGCCATACGCGCCGGCGGCATCCTTGACCCGCTGGAGGTCGGCACGGCGGTACTCGAACCGGGTGGGAACATCTCCGTCTTTCCGAAGGCGGACAGCCGCCCGCTTATGCCCAGCGACTTGGGCAAGATGCCGCCGAAGGAGGGGCTTCCGCTGCCGCTGATTTTGGACGGCGAAGTGCAGACGGAAAACCTGCAGCGCGGGCAGTTGAGCCTCAGCTGGCTGATGGGGCAGATTCGCGCGCTGGGGTTTGAGGGCGCGCAGGACGTGCTGCTGCTGTGCCTGAACACGCAGGGAATGCTGCTGGCGCAGGGGAAGGGGCGGACGCAGGTGCAGACGCATCAGGCGCTGCCGCCGCAGAAGGTGGTGTGGTGAATGAAGACCGGGGTGTGGATTTCGCTGATTCTGCTTGCGCTGACGATTGGGATGGGCGTGTGGAGCGGGGAAGAAGTGCGCGCGCTGTCCGAGGAATACGCGGCGAGCGCTGAAGAACTGCGGACACTCGCGGAAGCGGAGAATTGGGCGGGCGCGGAGGCTGCGCTGCAAAAATGCCGGAACGTGTGGAAACAAAAAGTGCCGTGGCTGCAAACGCTCATCAATCATGATGATGTGGATGCAGTGACCACGGCACTGAAAAAAATCGAAGCAGGGATTTCGTCGCGCGAACTGCCCTTGTGTCTGGAGGCGTGCGCCGAATTGGGGGAACACGCCGAGCATCTGTATCACCGCGACGCGCTGACATTGGGCAACGTGTTGTAAGCACCGCGGGTGCTTCATGGCTAAACACGCGGACACAGCATGAAGAAGTCACCCACTCAATCGCGCGAAAGGGTCAAGGGACAACATCCCTTGCAGAGGCGAAATCCTTTACGTTCCCGATTGCACGGTAATCAAGTGAATTTCCGGCTGGCAGAATAACCGCGCCGGAAGTCCCGTTGTGCCGACACCGCGCGAAATCAGCAGCCACGAACGGTTCTCCAGCAAAAGACCGCTCTCGTAGCGCGACGGTACGCCGTTGAAGTTGAACGCTTCTTCCAGAAACGGAATCTGCCCGCCGTGCGTGTGCCCGAACAGCCCCAAATCAAACCAGTTCCCGCGTCCGTTGCGGTCGGTCAGGAGGAGCGAGGACGAAATCACCGACGGGTTGTGCGCCAGAAAGATGACGAAATCCTTCGAGTTGACTTGCGCCGCCACGCTTTTCGCATCGTCCATCTCCGTGCTGACGTCGTCGATGCCTGCAATGTAGATGTCGCTTGTGCCGATGCGCAGGGTCGCGACTTCGTTGCACAGCAGCGTCACCCCCGCTTTGGACATTTTGTTCCGCAGTGTGGATGGCTCCTCGTCCTTCTCCAACGGGCTGCGGTCGCATTCGCCCACGACGGCGTACACCCCGTAGTTGCTTGAAATGCGCCGCGGCAGATTCTCGAAAAACGCAGCCGCTGACCACTTGTCGCGCGCGTAATCGCCGCCCAGCAGCACAATGTCCGCATTCAGCGCATTGATGCGGTTGATGAGCGACGATAGCCGCGCGTCCGAAAACATCTGTGACCCATAGTGGATGTCGGAGACGTAGACGATGCGCAGCTGCCCAATGCTCGCAGGCAAATCCTCGCAGGTGATGGCGGTCTGTGTCGTCCGCAAGGTGTACGGCTCGACAAACGGGTACAGCACGCACAGAATCAGCGCCAGAATCACCAGCCGCTTTGTCCACCGCCGCCGCTTCTCGCTCTGCGGCTGATACGCGCCCGCCCGCTGGGAGACATAGGGTTCGTCGTTGTCGCCGGGAAAGAGCCAGCTTTTGCGCATGGCGGAAACCTCCTTTGTCGGGGGGACATCATCAAACAGCTTCGCAAACAATCAACGATGGGAGCGGAAACCGAAGGGTGGAGGGGTAATCGGAACCCCTCCTCGCGCCTGCAGGCGCGAAATCCCTGCTTATGCCAGCAGCAGCATCAGCGGCAGCGTCAAAATCGAGAATGCTGTTGACAGCGCCACCCCGCGCGATGCCAGCGAATTGTCGCAGTGGTACATCTCGCTCTGCATGGCCGTCGTCGCCGCGCAGGGCATGGCGGTGCAGATGTACAGCACGCTCACCACCGCCGCGGGCAGACCCGTGAAGCGCAGCAGCAGCACCGCCGCCGGGAAGATAATCAGCCGCAGCGCGCACGCCAGCAGCAGCTTCCAGTCCTGCAGGTGTGCGAAGCGAAGATCAATCAGCCGCGCCCCGATGACGAACATGGCAAGCGGCGTCGTCACATTGCCCATCATCGACAGCGCGTCGTTGATGAAACCCGGCAGCCGCCAGCCCGTCAGGAACAGCACAAGACCAACAAGCACCGCAATCAGCGACGGGTTTGTCAGCAGCTTCTTGGGCTGAATCGCGCTGATGCCGCCGAAGAAGAACGAGCCGAACGTCCAGCACATCAGGTTGAACGCGCCGACGAACACGACGGCGTAAATCAGCATATCCTCGCCCAGCGTCGCAATGACGACCGGGTAGCCCATGTAGGCGCTGTTGGACAGCATGGACAGGTTCGTCAGCACGCTGCGGCGCTCGTTCGGCTCGCTGCGGTAGAGGAAATAGGCAATCAGCCCGCTCAGAATCATGATGGCAAGGCTGATGAAGAACACGAGAATCAGGTCATGAATCAGCTCCGGGCTGGCGTCCTTCTGCAAGCCGTAGAGCGTCAGGGCGGGGAGGGCAAAGTAGAGAACAATTTTGTTGAGCGTGGAAATGCCGTTTTCATCAACGAGCTTCCCCTTCGCCGAGAAGAAGCCGCAGAAAATCAGCAGAAACAGGGTGATAACCTGCAAAAAGACAGCCATAAACTACATCCTTTCTGAAATGCGTATTGACAAGCGCAAGTCGATATTGTACACTATTTCAGAAGAATGTCAAGGGAATCATAGCATATTTCCTTGAAAAATGGAGGAAGAAAAAATGGCTGATTTCCGCACCTTTGACCCCTGCAATCTGCTTGCGCCCGTTCCGGCGGTGATGGTTAGCTGCCGTGCGCCTGAAGCGGATGCCAAGCCCAACATCGTTACTGTCGCGTGGGTCGGCACGGTCAACAGCGAACCGCCGATGATGTCCATTTCGGTACGCGGAAACCGCTTCAGCCATGACCTGATTGCAAAGAGCGGCGAGTTTGTGGTGAATCTGGTGGATGAAGCCCATTGCAAGGCGCTGGATTTCTGCGGCGTCCGGTCGGGGCGCGACGTGGACAAGTGGCAGGAGTGCCACCTTACGCCCATGCCCGCGCTGAACATGGATTATGCCCCCGCGATTGCCGAATGCCCGGCGTATCTGGCGTGCAAGGTAGTGCAGCAGCTCGAACTGGGCAGCCACACGATGTTCGTGGGCAAAATCGTCGGTGTGCAGGTGCGGGACGACCTGTTCGCGGCGGACGGTTCGCTGCATCTGGAAAAGGCGGGGCTGGTGACGTACACGCATGGCACATACCAGAAGGCGGCGGACGTGCTGGGCTTCTTCGGTTACTCCGTCGCGCGCCCGGAGGTGCTCAAGCGGCGGATGGATGCACTGACGAAGTAATATTAATTCTCATCTAAAGCATGTCATTCGCACAGCATCTTTTCCGCCCCGGCTTTGCTTCGTTCCGCTCGCGCGTACCTCCAGTACGCCTCGCTTCACTCAGCTTTGCCGGAACGAAAAAACTGCTATGCTCGATGTCATGTTTTAGAATCGAATTAGTATAAATCCAATTCAAAGGGGGCGGAAGCCCTCTTTTTTGATGCGCTTATTCCGCGCGCCGCCGCTTCGTCGGACGAGACGAGTGAATCCACCGCAGCCCAGAAATCATGTCAAACTGCATTAGCGTATCCTCCAGCATATGAATAGGAAGAAACTCGCTCAATGACGTGCGCCCCAGTCCTCCCGCAGCATCGCCCACAGCTCCACGTCGTGGAAATTGCCCTTGTTGAACACCTTGCCGCGCAGTGTCCCTTCGTGGCGCATACCGCATTTTTCCATCACGCGCCCGCTGGCGGGGTTGTCGCACTCGTGCATCGCCTCGACGCGGTGGAGGCGCAGGACGGTGAAGCATTCGCGCAGCACTGCTGCCAGCGCTTCGGTCATCAGTCCGCCGTTCCAGCAGGAGCGGGCGAGCGAATAGCCGAGTTCCACCACGCTGTCCGCGTCGCTGTAACTCATGAAACCAATCGTGCCGACGACGCGGTTCGTTTCGCGCAGCACGATGCCCCAGCTGGACGGCGCGCCGCTGTGGTACTGGCTGATGATGTAGCGCAGGCAGCCGCGCGTATCCGCCATCGACTTGTGCGCATCCCAGAGAACATGCCGAGCGACTTCGGGGTCGCGGGAGTAAGCGAACATATCCGCCGCATCGCGCATCGTCAGCGGACGCAGGAGCAGCCGGTCGGTCGTCAGGCGCGGCAGGGACGCGAAGTAATCCGCTGCGGGAATCGGCTCATTCGGCGGATTGCGGTGGGAGAGCCATTGCCCCAGCTTTTCATACATGGCGGAAGAAATCTCCGATGATTTGCGGCGAAAACGGCGCAAGCGGCACAGGGGGATTCCATTGCTGACAGCCGACAACAAGCAGATACACACCCAGCGCCAGCATGAGCAGCATCAGCAGCAGAAAGAGAACATACAGGGGATGACGCTGCTTTTTTCCAGCCATAAAGCACCTCCGTCAGCGAAATTTTCCGAAAAAACGCGCAAAAATCCGTCCACACGATTGCATTTTGATGAAATATTTGTTACAATAAGCGTGGATGGAACAGAACGCGCGTTTCGCACGTTTATTGTTTGCAGGGTGCGGACAGCAGCTGCTGTACCATCAGGAGCGCCAGCGCGGTCTTGCCGTCGCGGAACGTGCCGTCCATCACCTTCTGTACCGCGTCGGAAAGCGGCATCCGCAGTGTGCAGACGAACTCATCCTCATCCGGATGCGTCTTTCCAGCGTGCAGCCCCGTCGCCAAGTAGAGGTGGATGCGCTCGTTGCAGAAGCCGGGGGTCGTCTCCAGCACGGTCAGCTTGCGCCAGTGGTCGGCGGTCAGCCCGGTTTCCTCGCTCAGCTCACGCTGGGCGCAGACGAACGGGTCTTCATCCGCCCCATCGAGCTTGCCCGCCGGAATTTCCAGCGTCAAGCGGCCAACGGCGATGCGATGCTGGCGGACGAGAATCACGTTCCCGTCATCATCCAGCGCGACAATGCCTGCCGCGCCCGGATGGCACGCCACCTCGCGCAGGGCGGTTTCGCCGTTAGGCAGGCGCACATGCCAATGCTCAACGCGGATAATCTTGCCGGGGAAAACGACTTTCCCATCCAAATACTCTTCCGTCAGCTGCTTGTCGTCCATCATGGTCAATGTCCTCCTCAAACAATAGGATGATTTTCGCCATAGTGATTCGACAAGAGACGCAAAAAATCCTGCGAATCGCAAGGAAAAATGCGGCAGGGTGCGGAAGATTGACAAACCGCGCCGCTGCGGTATAATAGAATGGCATCAGGCCCGCAAAGGGCAGGAGCAAGGAGGAAACCCAACATGAGAAAATCCGGCGTCAAAGGTCTTGGCCGTCTGCTGTCTGTGCTGATGGTGGCGGCGCTGCTGATGACAACCGCGATGGTTCCGGCGCTGGCGCTGGATCGCTGGGAGGACGTCGTCGTGTCCGTCATTTGGACGGATTCGCAGGGACAGCAGCAGACAACGCAGGCGTTCCCCGTGCCTGACAGCGCGGAACATGCGTATTGGGCGACGCTGGATGCGTCCGCCCTTTTCAGCACGGTTCAGGTGCAGGTTGTATCGTCTGACCCGGCGTATACCTTCTACTTGAAAGATTATGCGTCGGAAATCATGTGGACGCAGGATGCGACTGCCCTTGACCCGATGTATTCGTATGAAGTGGATTATTACTGCAACAGCGTCTATGAAGGGATGTTCCCGCTGTACCTCTCGTCGCAGGGAATGCCCGAAACGCCCGCGCAGGAGAGTGTCAACGTGCCGGTGTACTATGTGACGGAGGATGGCCAGCAGCTGGATTTCCAGTACGCAAGCTGCCTGACGAACGCGACTACCCAAGTGTACGCCAATTCCAGTGTTGTGCCGTGGAATTATCTGCTTGTCAAACCTGCGTCCGGTGTGGTGGATGTGTTTGTGGACAGCATGGGCAACGCGTCGCCGAGCGAGGTGCGCTTTGTCTACGCCGTGCCGGAGCAGCCGACCGAAGCGCCGACGGAAGTACCAACCGAAGCCCCGACCGAGCCGCCCGTCATTCAGGCGGAAGTGACCGTGCTGTATCAGCTGGATGACAACGGCACGATTCTGGACACGCAGTATGTGACGCTGAATCAGGGCGACAACTATGTCACCGCCAATAGCGCGATGACTGCTGGGTATCAGCTTGTCGGCGAGGATACGGTGCATGTGTGGGTGGACAACGGCGGCACGGCGAGCGTGAATCCCGTTGTGTTCCACTATGCCACGCCGCAGCCGGTAACATCCAACATCGACGTGTTCTACTATCACGAGAACGGCACGCTGCTGGATCAGCAGTCGCAGACGCTGACCGAGGGCGTGAACTACATCTATACCGCCAGCGACCGCGTGGGCGGGTACGACCTCATCAGCGAAAATCCGCAGACGGTCACGCTGCGTCCTGACGGTACGACCGACTTGGCGAGTGTGTCCTTCTTCTATGCCGACCCGCAGCCGACCGAAGTGAACGTGCCCGTGCACTACCTCAACTCCGAGGGTGAGCCTGTTGCGATGGACGACACGCTGACGCTGGGCGAGGGGAGACACCTTGTGACGGCGAATCCGCAGGGCATGGCGGACGGCTATGTGCCGATGCCCGGCACGGAAAGCACGGTGGAAGTGAACGTTTCCGGCGGTATCGCGACGCCGAGCGAGGTGTATTTCTACTATTATATTCCCACGACGGAAGCACCCGCGACCGAAGCCCCGACGGACACCCCTGCGCCGACGGACACGCCCGCCCCGCAGACGATGCCGGTGGCGATTCACTACTTCGACATGAGCGGCGTGGAAATTGCCGACCCGGTGGTGAAGGAACTGCTGCCGGGGACGTATCCGATGATTCCGGAGCGCGAAATCCCCGGCTACGAGTTGGACAGCACCCTGACGCAGTTTGACCTGACGGTGGATGCGAACGGCACGCTGTACATGGACGGCGAAGAAATTCCGGCGGATGCGGTCGGATTCTACTACCACCCGGTGCAGACTCCGACGGATGTTCCCGCGACGGAAGCGCCGACGGACACGCCTGCACCCGCGACGGACGTGCCTGCGACCGACGTTCCGGCGACCGAAGCGCCGACCGATACCCCCGCGCCCGCGCAGCAGTTCGTGACCGTCACCATCCGCTACTACAACACGCTTGGCGAGGAGATTGCTGACGCAAGCGTGGCGGAGCTGGTGCCGGGAACGTACCACGTCACGCCCGCGTATGACAGCATTCCCGGCTACGAGCTGGAAAGCAGCTGGACGTCGTTCGACCTGACGATTTATGCGGACGGCACCATTGCCATCAACGGTGACGAAGCGACGGCGGAAGACCTTGCGTTCTATTACCGCCCGGTTCAAAGCGCTGCGACGGATGTTCCCGTGACCGAAGCGCCCACGAATACGCCGATTCCGACCGAAACGCCGACCACTGCGCCCACTGAAGCGCCGATTCCCGTCGGGCAGCCGGTCAACCGCTACGCGACCATCAACGGCAATCGAGTGGCGTTCCGCAGCGAGGCTTCGACCAGCAAGAGCAACACGGTCATCAAGCGCTTGGCGAATGGCTCGAACGTCTACGTCGTCAACGAAATGCTGAATGACAAGGGCGAACGGTGGAGCGTCGTCATGGTGGATGGACAGAGCGGCTACATCAAAAGCGAATTCCTGACCATCATGACGCAGGCGGAAAGCGACGCGTATGCCGCATCCACCGGCGCAACGCCTGTGCCGACGGCAACGCCGATTCCGACCGAGACCCCGACGGCGATTCCGACCGAAATTCCAACGGAAGTGCCGACGGCAACCCCGACTGCCGCGCCACAGAACGCGAACATCATCATCCAGTATCTGGACAGCTACGGCAGCCCGGTGGCGAACGCGCAATCGATGACGCTCGCCCCCGGCACATACACCCTGCGCCCGATGCCGACGAATTTGCGGGATGGCTATGAGCTGATTCCCGGCAGCGAGCAAATCACCCTGACTGTTTTCCAAGACGGCACGCTGAGCATGGATGCGGCGGATATTGCCTTCTGGTATCGTCAGGTGGCGACCGCCGCGCCGACGCAGACCCCGACCGAGGCTCCGACCCCGACGCCGACCGCTGTGCCGTATGAGGGATATGCCGTCACTACGCGCGAAACCGAAATGCGCACCGGCATCGGCACGGGCAACTACGTCATGGCGACGCTGCAGGCGAATGTGCTGGTGTATGTGAATAGCCAGCTGAACACGGCAGGCGAAACGTGGGACATTGTGACCACGCTGGAAGGGACGTCCGGTTATGTGCCGGACGCGAACCTCCGCTACGTCACCGACGCGCAGGCGCAGGTGTACATTCAGCAGTGGAATCAGTCCCGCAGCACGCCCACGCCCAGCCCCACGCCGTACATGACGCCTGTTCCCGCACAGGAGATGGGCTACGCCTACGCCGTGGGCAACAACGTGCCGCTGCGGCAGATGGCGGGCGACTTCAGCGCGATTGAGGCATACCTGATGCAGGGCGAAGTTGTCTACGTCTCCGGGCAGGATTATCTGGGCAGTATGCCGTGGCACCGCGTGCAGTATAATGGGCAGTGGGGCTATGTGCGCTATGACATGCTCCGCTTCATGACGCAGGCGGAAATCGAGGCGTACCTGAACAACCTGAACGCCACGCCCGCACCCACGCTTGTCACCACGCCCCAGCCCTACGACCCAACGAACTACTCCAGCTACGGCTATGTGACTACGACGACCTCGGTCAACTTCCGCCAGCAGCCCAGCATGAACGCGAGCCGTATCAGAAAGCTGTACAACTACGCGTTCTGCTTTGTCCTCGGCACAACGACCGGAACGGACGGCGAAACGTGGTATCACATCCGCTACAATGACCAAGAAGGTTACGTCAACGGAAAATACTTCCATTGGATGACGGTGGAGGAGCTGGAAGAGTTCCTGCAAAGCAGCGAGTACATTCAGGGCATCCAGAACAACACGACGGGGAATGCTACTGCAAAACCGACCAGCGGTCTGATTCCGGAAGAAGACAAGACCATCAACGACTGGAAGGGCAGCGGCGCAACGGTCAGCTATGTGCCGTGGCAAGGCTTTTCAACGCCCGGTCCGGTGACTTCGCCCACAACTGCCACCGCGCAGGAAACCGCCACGCCGACGCCTTCCGCTTCGTCCACACCGACGCTCGAACCGCTGCCCACCGCAGCCGCGACGTACCCTGTGGTGAATGAGAGCGGCAACAGCGGGCTGGTTATCTTCATCGTGATTGCGGTCGTGCTGCTGCTGGGCGGCGGCGGATTCGCCTTCATGCAATACCAGAAGAAACAGCGTGAAGTTGCCATGAAGGCGGCACAGCGCCGCGCACAGGCAGCGCGCAATGCGGATCGTCCGGTTGCACGTCAGGCGGGTCAGCCGCAGCAGATGCGCACAGGCGCGTACACGACCCCGCAGCAGCGTCCGCAGACGAATAATGGCGTTTCGCCTGTGCAGGTGCGCCCGGCGACACCCGTTCCGCAGACGCAGGACATGCAGAACCGACCGCAAGTCGGTTATCGCACGCCGATTCAGCCCCTGACGAAGCCGCAGGAGACCCCGTCCACTGCCGCGCCGAAGAGCACGACGACGATGGAGAATCCGTATGCGCGCCCGGTGGCGAAATCGGCAGAGGAAGCGCCGCGCCATCGTCGCCGTACAGATCAGTATCGCCAGGATGACGACAGCGCAAACCCGAATGGATAACAGAATATTTGGCAGGAGCAGCACGATTTGCGGGTTGCTCCTGCTTTTTTTGTGAATCAACAATATTTTGCTGTTTTCTGTTTACCAAGTTTGGAATGTTACATTGAAAAAGACGAACGAATGGCGTGGAAACAAAGAAAAACCGGTCGAAGATTTGCGTACACTGAACGAAAATTACGAAAAATCGAGGAAAGCAACAGACAAAAGAATATTCCTATTACGATAGTTTTAGCATGCAAATAACAATACTCAGGAAACTAACAAGCCGTTAACAGGTGGAAATGACAAAATTGCCACACGAAAGTATGGCAAAACACACAAAAATGCACCAAATGAGCATAATAAATGTTATTTTTCCGTCTTGACAGTTGAAGATTTGATGGTATAATAAACCATGTAAGAACTCGAACTGTGATTTGCCGGAAATCTCGCGAATTACATATCGAGAAACAATAAATGAGTTAGAGCTTGTCTTCATAAGTGAAACGTGGTATAATAGCAGCATGAAAGAAGTAAGAGCAGGGCGCAAGCCGTACCCGACGGACTTGACAGACAGCCAGTGGGAAGAAATAGAGCCACTGTATTCGGGAATGCGGAATCGGAAGTGGAGCAAGCGCGAACTGACAAACGCCGTGCTGTACATTGTAAAGACCGGCTGTCAGTGGCGTCAGCTTCCGCATGACTTTCCGCCGTATCAAACGGTGTACAGCTTTTTCAGCCGTGGAGCAAAGTCGGGATTGTGGGAGAAAATCCTCGCTCATCTGGTTGAAAAAACTCGTAAAGATGCGGGGAAAAGTGCCGAACCGCACTATGCGCTAATTGATTCGCAAAGCGTAAAAACGGTTGCGGACAACGAAGCGCGCGGCATCGACGGAGGAAAAAAACAAAAGGGCGCAAACGGCATGCCGTCGTAGACACAATGGGTAACTTGCTGAGCATCGTGGTTCATGCTGCCAATATCCACGACACGAAATCGGGCATTCTGGCGGCGCAGAAAGCCTGCGAAAAGTATCCGTCAATTCAAGCCTTTTGTGCCGATGCAGGCTATCGCGGCACGTTTATCGCCGAAGTACAGCAGCAGCTCCAGCGCCGAGTGGACATTTCCGAGAAAATCAAGCCTCATGAGTGGGAAAAACTTCCGTGGCGCTGGATTGTCGAACGCACCTTTGGCTGGATGAATGCTGCTCGCCGTCTCGCAAAGGAGTTTGAAATTTTAGTTTCAATTGAGGAAGCAATGATCCGCATTGCAGGTGCCGCTGTGCTGCTTCATCGCTTATGAAGACGGGTTCTTACATGTGAAGGAGACGTGAACTGTGACAGAGAAGGAACTGCGGAAGCTGGGACGCGCAGAGCTGCTGGAACTGCTGCTGGAACAGGCACGGGAATTTGAAGCACTGGAGCAGCGGCTGAATGCGGCAGAAGCGGCGCTGCAAAGTCAGCAGCTGCAGTTGGAAACGTGCGGCTCGATTGCGGAGGCATCGCTGAAGTTAAACGGCGTGTTTGAGGCGGCGCAGAAGGCCGCGGAACAGTATCAGCAGAACGTCGAGCGGCTTTGCCAGGAGAAAATCAGCGCGGCAGAAAGCCAAGCGCAGGAAATCCTCGCGCGCGCAAAGAAAGCCGCCAATCAGCAGTAAAGAAACATGGCAGAAGGGAGGGCGCGCAGGTGTCAGAAGACAAGAATCAGCAGAAAACGGGCAAACAATTGCTTAACGACACGCAGGAAGCGGCGGAACGCGCCCACCTGCTGCGGGAAATGAACCCCACATCCGCACAATTGGAAACGGAACTGAAGCATGAGAAACGCAAGCACAGCTACAACCGCGCCCTGCGCAGCACGCTCTATACGCTGCTGGTGGTGGCGGCGGTTGCGGTGCTGATTGCAACCATGGTCATGCCCATCCTGCAAATCACCGGCACGTCAATGACGCCGGTGGTCGGGCAGGGTGAAATCACAATGGTCGTGCGCGGGTCAAATCCGCAGCGCGGCGATATTATCGCTTTTTACTACAACAATAAGGTGCTGATTAAGCGCGTTATCGGCCTGCCGGGCGAGTGGGTCAACATCGACGGAAGCGGCAACGTCTACATCAATGGCGAACTGCTTGATGAGCCGTACATCACCGACCGCGCGCTGGGCGACTGCTCCATCACGCTACCGTACCAGGTGCCGGACGGGCGGTATTTTGTTCTGGGTGATCACCGCTCCACCTCGCGCGACAGCCGAAGCACACTGGTCGGCCCAGTGTCCGAAGAGCAGATTATGGGGCGCGTAACGCTCCGCATTTGGCCGCTGAACCGCATTGGATTCCTGCAATAACGTAAGTACAATACAGCAAGAAGAGGAACACAGGTTCCAGAATCGGAGGATGCTGACATGAACCGCAAACTCATGGAATTAGCAGAAAAATACGTTGCGCGGCGGAAGCGCCGGATACGTCTGCTCAAGACGGTCACGGCGCTGGCACTCGTTGTCGCCATCTGCACGTCTTATGTGCTGATGATGCCGGGTCTGACGATGGCGGCGGAAACGTACTGCGGGCTGGAGGAGCATACCCACACGGCGGACTGCTATGTGGACGAGCTGACCTGCCTGATTTCCGAGCGCGAGGCGGAGACAGTCTTTACCAATATTATGCGATGCAGCTTTGAGCCGCACCGCCATTCCTCCGATTGCTACAATGCGCAGGGCGAACTCAGCTGCGGCTACTGGGATGGCTACATCCACGAGCATGACGAGAAGTGCTACGACAGCAACGGCGTTCTTATCTGCACGCTGGAGGAGCATCCGATGCACAAGCACACGGATGCCTGCTACAACTGGGAGAAACAGCTGATCTGCACGCTGACGGAAAGCGAGGGGCACATCCACACGGATGCGTGTTACCGGGCGAAAGAACCGACTTGCGGTCTGTTTGAGAGTGAAGGCCATCAGCACACGGCGGATTGCGTGACGGAAACGCGCACGCTGATTTGCACCGAGGACGTTGCGACGAACTCCGACATGCCGCATGTCCATGATGACAGCTGCTACGAAGTGACCCGGACGTACACCTGCGGCCTGACGGAAGGCGAGGGCGCGCATCACCATACGGATGCCTGCTATCCGACGACGGAAGAACCGACTTGCGGTCTGTTTGAGGGCGAAGGCGCACACACGCATGATGATTCCTGCTACGAGATGGTGCGCGGCGACCTGAAATGCAAGCTCTATCCTGATCCGGCGAAGGTACACACGCATTCCGCGTCCTGCGTCGATGCGAAAACCGGCTACTACACTTGCGGCTACATTCAGGTGCTGCGGCATCAGCATACGAATGAATGCGTTGTGACGGTGACGGCGGAGGATTCCGGCCATCATCACACGGCGGACTGCTACGAACGCCACTATATCTGCGGCAAAGAAGAGCACACGCACACGGCGGATTGCTACTATGACCCGACCCCGAACCCCGATGCGACGGCAGCGCCCGAAGTGACGGCTGAGCCGACGGCAGCCCCCGAAGTGACGGCTGAGCCGACGGCAACCCCCGAAGCAACAGCTGAGCCGACGGTTGCCCCCAAAGTGACGGATGAGCCGACGGCAGCCCCCGAAGCAACGTCAATGCCCACGGAAGCGCCCACAGCAACGCCTGCGCCTACGGAAGAACCGACGCTTGCGCCGTCTGTAACGCCCGCGCCGACGGAAAACGCCGCCGAAACGGCTGCCCCGATGGACGAGCCGTCCCCGACACCTGCGCTTACGGTGATTCCGTCGATGGACGCTGATGCCGCGAAGCCGGACGACATGATGATGCCGTCGTTTGGACTTGACCCGGACTTCCAGATGATGGCGAACGAACCGCCTGCCGTCAGCGAGAGCGGCATGCAGATTACCAATATTACGGTATCGAACATCATACTTCCGGAAAATGCCAATGCGTACAACTATAGCTTCGCGGCGGACTTCAAGATTTCGGATGAAGCTATTCTGCGCCATGGCGAAGGCAACAAGATTATTATTCCGGCAGAGAATACGCATATCAAAACGGACAGCACTTCTGTCTGGTCGGGCACGGACGCCAAATTCAGCAATGAAAAGCCGGCGTTTAAGTTCCAGCATAATCCCGCAACGAAACAAGTTGAAATGTGGTTCACCGACGAGTATATGGACTTTGTCCGGAACAACCCCAGCCATGACGACCGCACCGGCACCATGAAGATGAGCGCCGAAATCCGCAAGGACGATGTTAAGGATCTGGGCAACGACGACCTGACCATCAAGTTCGGCGGCGCATCGACCACTGTGAAGTGGGAGGACATCGACAGGGGCAACAACTCCATCCTCAGCGATTTGAGAACTTGGAAAAGCGGGGCTAATGTCAACTGGGAAAAAGGAACGATTGAGTATACCGTCAAAATCGAATCCACAAAGGGCACGAACGGCAAGACCGCGACTGCCAAAGACGTCATGACGGCTGTGAATAAGCAAATGGCCCTGACAAACATGACCGTCACGGAGGTTAAAGTACACTCTAACTGGAGTCAGGTGCCCGCTGTTGACTCTGCTTCGACAGAAATCAAGACGGACGGTACATGCGCCTGCGGTACGACGGGAACGCACATTCACTACGTTTATGCGAACACGACGGACGAAAGCGGCAAGGTCTATACCATGACGACGGACTATGTGCTGCCGCCGCTTTCGGCAAATGAAACATACGAAATTAAGTATGAATACACGTTCGACAAGGACGGAATGACCGGTGAATACGATCAGCTGACAAATACTTTCGCTGCCCAGAGTGGCGGAAAGTGGGATCATTCCCAGGATTCCTCTAACAGCAACCCTACTGACGTTCAGATTAAAAAGCTGCAAAAGAGCAACTGGTACAACAGCAATGAGGGTTGCATTCAGTGGACGCTCACCGTCAACGAAAACCGTTTCAACATCAAGGACAAGACGCTGACGGACACGATGTTCGACCAGCTTGTGGACGAAAACGGCAGTCTGCTGTTTTCGAAGACGGACGGCAAGGGCTATGTGTCGCAAATCACGGCGAATAACACGCCTATCACCGCTGAAAACTACACGGATTACTTTACCGTGCAAACCGGCGTGGACGGCAAACCGCAGCTGAAATTCAAGGACACCACCGCTAAGATCGTAATCCAATACAAAACGCCGGTGGAAGCAACCGCGCAGAATCAGCAAGTTACAAACACGGCGGAATTCGACGGCGAACAAAAGACAAGCACCGCGACCGTAGGGCAGGATGAGCGTTACAATGTGGTGAAGTCGGTTGACGCGAGTATGCCGGCGGATCCGACGAAGAACGGCGAATACACCGATGGTCTGTATCCGGTAGCGTGGAACGCGACGTACACCTTCCCGGCGACGAAGGATGTTCAGTATAAGCTGAACTTCGGCGATACGCTTGACAAGAAGGTGGAATGGAAAAACGGAATAGAAATCATGCAGCACTACATGACGGCGGCTCAGGCGCAGACATTGCTCAACGCCATCAAAGACCTCGATGTTGTGAAAAAGCATGATGCGCAGAATGTGCCGTACACCATTACGCTGCTGACCTGCGACAGTCAGGGCAAAAATGAAGGCACGATGGTGGTGTCTGCGGAAACGACGCTGACGGAAGGCTACTACTATGGTTTCCGGTTTGAAACGACGGGCGAAGGCGTTGTGCTGAACGACGCCAATACGGATGTGAACGCGACGACAAGCGTTACGCTCCCGTATCAGACGACCATCTATTTGGAAAAGTCCCGCACGAGCGGGGTTGACTTCAAGAACACGGCTGTTAACGCGGGCAAAAACGGAGACGCGTGGTACAAGGCTGCCCCGAACGACCTGGTGGAGAAGAAATTCGGCAACCATGGCGTTGGCGATTTGAACGGGCAGACCATCCACGAAAACGAGCTGTACTGGACCATCCTCCTGCGCAATGATGGCGTGGCGCACGACGAAATCACCCTGACCGAAACGCTCCCGCCGCACATTGTGGTGGAGTACATCGAATACGGCGGCTCGAGGCTGATTCTTAGCGAAACGGACAGCACGAAGATGACCGTTGTCAATAAGAAGCTGGACAATGCCGGTACGATTCCGGATGGCTATGAGGTCAGCAACGAGTGGGGCGAGCAGCGCATTTCCATCAAGGCTGATTTGGCGGCGGTGGGCGAAGGCGCACAGCAGCAGCAGAGAATCAACATCTCCATGAAGCCGAATGAGAATACCGGCGGTTCGGAAACGATCCTCAACGGCAAGGCGGATATGACCGTCAAGGTTCACTGCAAGATTGCCGACGACTTCCTGGCAACCGCAGTGAACGGCAGTTTGGCGCTGGGCGTGCTGAACAACCAGCTGGACGTGAGATACGACGCGGCGCTCTATCACAAGGAGCAGAAGACCGAGCTGACCTACGAGGAAGAGACGGTCGAGGCGGTGAACGTCCAGAAGGGCTACAGCGTCAAGGGCGGCGACCAGCAGGCGCGAATCACCTACACCATCGACATCAACCAGGCAGGCGCGAAGCTGAATCCGGCATCCAGCACGCTCAGGCTGACGGATACGCTGACCTATGACGTTCTTGGATTGGCTGGCGTGTATCCTTATCTGCGCAATGTGACGTTGGATGAAGGTTCCTTCAGGCTCTATGAGGCGTTGAAGGATGAAAACGGCAATCCGATTCTGGACGTTGATGAAAGCGGCAAGGGGCATCTGCTGCGCGGCGCAGAGATAGAGAAGTATCTCTGGAAGATGGAGTTCACGGAAACGGAAAACATCAACAGTAATTCCAACTACAATTACAATGAGAAGGTAAAAGGAACGGTTCCCACTCAACGTTACCTGAACATAACCGTCACCGTTCCGGACGGCAAGGCGCTGATTCTGGAATACACGGCGCAGGAGAACATTCTGCTGCCGCCTGAGGTGACGAACGAGTACAACTTCAACGACGTGAACCACAAGGGCATCAGTCCGGCGTTGAGAAACCACGCAAACCTTGAAGGAAAAGACGGCTCAAGTACCGAACTGAACAACAGCAATAACGACTACTTCAGTCAGGGCGGCGGCTACATCCACAACAATCTGGTCATCCGCAAGGTGGACAGCGCGAACACCTCGCTGCTGCTGCCGGGGACGGAGTTCACCCTCTACGCATGGAACACGGAAACCAACAAGTTCGAGGCGGTTGGCGGCGAAAATGGTAAGGTCTACACGGATCAAAGCGGTATGATTACTTACCAATACAATTCGGAGAAGCTGAACGAGCGTCCGCTCGACCCGAACGTCGCGTACATGCTGGCGGAAACGAAGGCAGTCGAGCCGTACCACCTCGTGCTGGAGGATCGCCCGCTGGTCGTCTTCCATATCGTTCCGAGAGCGGACGATACCGAAGCACATCCGGAGAGATACCCGGACGGTCTCAACAATGGCAACTTCGGTACGATTTCGAAGAGTCGGCTGCAGGAGCTCATGACTGCTTCCGGCATCAAAGGCGTGGTGGATGGCCCGCACACCGTCAACGGCTCTGCGAGCATCAACATTCAGGTGAAGAACAGCAAGGACCGCCACGACATGGAGGTGCAGAAGAACTGGGCTGGCGACGACGCCCATGAGAATGCGCGCCCTGCCAGCGTCCTCGTGATGCTTCGCCGCTATGCGCTGACGCAGGAACAGTATACCGACGTGCTGGACACGGGTGCAACGCAGAATCCGCAATGCATCCTGTCTGCGGAAATGGTCAACAATAGCACGAAGGTTGCGCAGCAGTTCCCGGAGAATCAGGACGTTACGCTAACGCTGAACCTGCTTGATGGCGCACTTGACAACGCTGCGCGTATTGTGGCTCGCGTAGACGGAAAAGAAGTGGTCTTGGAACCGCAAGATACGTCGAGAAAACAGTTCGTTTACACCACCAAGATGACGCATCAGAAAAAAGTAATTTTCTGCTTGCAGTGGAAAAACTGGGAAGGGAAATGGCAGGACGGTCGCTACTATAACAACGTGAGCATCACGATGACCCCGGAAGGTACGCCGGTTGACGAAGTGCCGACGCAGGTCACGCAGTTCACCGACGCGCAGTGGGCAAAAATTCGCCAGCACCCGGACGACGCTTACGGCGGTCGCGAGGCTACGCTGACGGCAGCGAACGGCTGGCACACCCAGTGGTCGCAGCTGGAATCCACCGGCGCGGACGCGAACGGCAACAAGCTCTACTACATTTACTACATCGTCGAGGGCAAAGTGCCGAGCTACACCACATCCGGCATCACCTACACCATCGACCCGAACGCCAGCAAAACCACCGGCACGGTCACGGCGACGCTGACCAACGTCTACCGCCCGGAGGACAAGTACGGCGAAATCAGCATCGACTTGTCCAAGGAATGGTACGCGCCGGATGGCACAAAGCACACGATTACCGAGGAATTCGGCGGCGTGCAGGTCGCGCTCTACAAGACGCGCTGGGATTACGTCAACGGCGCGTGGACGAAGGGCAGCACGGAACGCCGCGACACGGTTACGCTGGCAGAAGCGAACAAATGGAGCACCAAGTTCGAGGGGCTGGAAACCTACACGGTCGCCATGGAAAACGGCGTTGTCCAAAACGCCCGCGCCTACACCTACAGCCTCCGGGAACTGAACGTGCCGAGCGGCTTCTACTGCCAGCTGGCATACAGCGGTCTCCCGCAGCACCCGAGCGAGTACTTCACGGACGGGAATCCCGCCAATCCGAAGGCGGACGCGGAGAACGCACGCGGCACGGCGACGCTGCGGAACTACGAGATCGCGAAGCTGACCATCGAAGCCGAGAAGCGCTGGGGCGAAGGCGCGAAGCCTGAAAACATGCAGGATACGCTGACCTTCCGCCTGACCCGCGAAAAGCAGGAGAACGGCGCGTGGGTCGCGGATGACAGCTTCCAAGCGGTCACGAGGGTCATGAGCATCAGCAGCCTGAACACAAGCAAGGTCGTGTTCGGCACTTTCCCGAAGTACGCTGTGACGGGCTTCGACGAGCAGAATCAGCCCATCAGGCAAAGCTACCGCTACAAGGTGGAGGAGGTCAAGTACCAAAACGAAGCCACCCTCCCGTTCAGCGTCAGCTATAGCCCGGCGGACGGTTTCGTGACGACGGAGGGCGATGCGAACACCAGCACCACCGTCACCGTGACGAACAACAAGCTGACGAGCGAGAAGGAAGGTCTGTACCGCTTCAACGTGGCGAAGCAGTGGCTGGACGCTTCCGGCAATCCCGCGGACAAGCCCACGCCGGAAGGCACGAAGGCGAAGATTACCGTGACGCGCACCCGCCATGTCTATGCCCCGGATACGGGCTGGACAGCGGAAACGCCCACCGCAAAGACAATCGAGCTGGACACCACAGCAACGTACACGGCGCTTTGGGCAGAATGGAACGAAACGCAGTCGGTTTATGCGCAATACAACGCCGACGGCACGGTGAAATCCGCGTGGGCGTACACCTACGAGGTGTCGGAAGCGACGATTGACGGCTACTTCGGCACGCAGCATCTGCCTGCGGACTTCCCGCAGCAGCCGAGCGACTACTTCACAGACGCGGCACTGACCGATATCAAGGAGATTTATCGTCAGCCGCTGACGGACACGCTGCCGGAAGTGACCGAAAAGAACTACTACGTCGAGCGGTTCAACGTCAAGGTGGACAAGACTTGGGCGCGCTTCCGCGACAGGGATGAGCTGACGTTCTGCTTGATTCAGGCGAAGAAGCAGCTCACCTTTGACCGCAATGACAAGCCCATCAAGACGGACGATCAGCAGTACACCTACGTCACGAAAAACTGGACGGAGGGCGGCGAAGAACCGGTCTGGGAGTTCAACAACCTGCCGAAGTACTACTTTACGGTGAATGAGAACGGCGAAGCGGCGAAGAAGCCGTACTACTATTACATCGTAGAGGGGTACGAAACGATTAATGGTGCGCTAAACCCGTATCTGTATCAGGTGAGCTACACAGGCGACGCTACGCTTGTCAAGAAAACCACCGGTGCGGTGAACCAGCCTGCGGACGGCGGAACGGCGAACATCCACGCGAAGAACCTGCCGGGGTATGAAGTGGGAAATCTCAACCTCAATTTGACGAAAGAATGGGTCAATGTCACCAAGAAGCCGGAAAAGGTTACGCTCAACTTGACTGAGACAACGCATTCATGGACAAAAGAGGCAGGGTGGATAACTTACGACCCCAATTCGGATACCGTTGAAATAATGCCGGATGCGAATGGAAACTGGACGACAACGTACCCGCTGCAAGCGTACTATGTTGAGTATAATCCGGACGGCTCTATTCACACGGCGCATGTTTACACCTATGAGCTGACGGAAGACCCTGTGAGCGGTACGCTCCCCAGTTACACCTTCTCGGCGAACTGGCCGAAAGAAGTGGGCGACGTCCTTGAACTCAATTCGGCTGGCGAGCCAATCAAGGCAAAGGATGCGTTCAAAGCCTCTTCGTCACAAATGGAAGGAAGCTTCTTAGTCACCATCGCGGACGCAAGCGCAACCATCACCAACGTGCAGACCGGCAAGCTCAACATTGTGAAGCAGTGGGCGGAAGAAGTGGAGTACGACGGCGCACAGAACCCGCTGGACATCAAGCAGGTGTCGATTTCGCTCTTCCGCAACGTCTTGGGCGAAAACTGGACGGATTCGGACGGCGTGGTGCACTACAACAGGTGCTATGACCCCTTCCAGCAGAATTACGTCCTGTCGGCGGAAAACGGCTGGAAGCTGACCATCGACAACCTGCCGTTGTACGACACGACCCTCAATCCCGACGGCAGCCTGCGCAAGTACCGCTATTACATCCTCGAAAGCACGAGCGTCGGCAACGACACGCTGGACCGCTACACGCCGGTGATGACGGCGGATGAAAGCGAACTCGTCGGCTCGACTCTCTACATCACCTTCAAGGATACGACGGAAAACAACGTGACCATCACCAACGTGCCCAAGAGCATCAGCATTGTCAAGCAATGGGCGGACGCGGACACGTTCGGCGAAGAGGGCATGATGCAGGACATCTACCTTGAAGTCATGATGAAGTATCAGGAAGTCTACTCCACGCAGTGGAAAACGGAAAACCTGCTGGAAAAGAGCTACTTCAGCCTGAAGAACGTTATCTGCACGCCGAGTTCGCTCACGGCGGAGCTGGTGCAGATTAACGGCGCGCCCTACCTGCATGTGTCGGGGCTGGCGAAGGCGGATGAACCGTGGCGCGTGACCATCCGGAATCTGCCGGGCTACAACAGTGCGTCCTTCATCATCCGCGAAGTGGAGCTGGCGGGCTACCTGAACAACCTGCCGGACGGCAAGCTGGAGCTGGGCTTCAACGAAATCGGCACAATTACCAACACGCCGACGAAGCTGAAAATCACCAAGCAGTTCAAGCAGGCGTATTTCCCCGTAGGCAGCGCAAGCGAACTGCCGCTGAATGTCCGCAATACCGTCGTGTACCTGCAAATCTGGCGCGAAAAGCGTGAAGGCGCTGGTCTTCCCCAACACGAACGCTACACGCCCTTGCTGGGCGCGCTGGAAGCGAACATGGACGCGACGATCTTGTCGGACGGCACCGTGCAGCTGACGGTCGGCACGAACACGCCGACGGACGCCGCAACGCTGACGCTGACCCGTCTGCCGCGCTACTGGTTCGACAAGGATACAGGCGCAAGCGGCGAATGGTACTACTACGTCAAGGAAGTGGACGCGGAAGGCAACGAAGTCCATTCGGCTTCTGACCCGACGAACGGCGAACGGCCGGAAATCAACCTGAACGTCAAGACACTCACCGTCACCAACACCCTGACCGACGTCAGCGCCCGCAAGGTCTGGACGTCGCTGGACAATCAGTTCACACTGAATCCCGCGAACCTCCCGGACATCACGCTGACGCTCAAGCAGACCACCGCGGAAACGGCGGCGGATGGCGACAAGATCATCGCGAACGTTACCCTTGGCTGGGACGCGGAAGCGGGGAAGGTCGTCACGAAGAATCTGGATGGCTGGCAGTTTGGCGAAGTGGTTGAATACACCGCGCCGGAAGGCAGCAAGAACATCTGGTGGGGCTACAAGTGGTACAATCTCCCGGCGTATGACGCGGGTGGCAACATCTACCGCTACTACGCCAAAGAGCAGACCCCGGTGGGCAGCGGCTGGCAGCTGGTGACGGACGACCCGAACGCCACGAACACCGCGCCGATTCCCGCGAACAGCGAAAATCGCGTCTTCCAGATTACGAACACACCCATTACCTACACGCTGCCCGAGACGGGCGGCATCGGCACACTGCCGTACACGGCGGGCGGTCTGCTGCTGATGGCAGCGGCGGCATTGCTGCTGGGGCAGGAAATCAAACGCCGGAGGGAAGGCTGCTGAGCAGTCGGCAGCCCCCTTCCGGGGGATTCTCAATCCGTATACGCGGGCGAAAGCCCTTGTATAAACATGGGGAAAAAAACGACGGGAGGAGGAATGAAAAAAGCATAGCAGCTATACGTCAGGAGACCTCCCGACGTAGGCAACCCCGGTAATCCCCGCAAAACGTTTCCCAATGAATGAAAAACGACAACGAAAAGGAGAAAAACCATGAAAAAGTTTTGGGCAATTCTGCTGGCCATGATGCTCGTACTGAGCATGGTCACTGTCGCAGGCGCAACGGAAGTGGAAAATCCGTCTACTGACGCGGAAGGCTTTACGATTACGGTAAACCCGAAGGACGATGTGGATCACGAATACCAAGTGTACCAGATTTTCACTGCTGATGTTGAAACAAATGCAGGAGTAAAGGTGCTGACGAGCGTCAAGTGGGGCACAAATGCCAAGAACGATACTGATGCGGTCAGGACTGGCGACCCTGTTCCGGACGCTGTTCTGGATGCTCTGAAAGCTGTTTCGGGCACGAATCAGGAAAAGCTGGCTGAAATCACGAAGTACTGGAATGCTGACTCCACTCCGGTTGATACGTTCGCTTCCACCAAAGCAGCCCCCGGCACGAGCAAGAAGCTGACCCCCGGCTATTACCTTGTGCGGGACAATCAGGCAAAGCTGGAAGGCAAGGACGGCGCTGCCACGCTGCTGATTGTAAAGGTGCTGGATCAGGACATCGTTGCGACTGCAAAGTCTGAAAAGCCCTCTGTGGACAAGCAGGTGCAGGACGAAGTTGGCGATGCCGAAAAGAACGGCGGAGAAGTGAATCCGGAAGGCTGGGGCGAGAGTGCCGACCATGCGCTGTTTGAGAACTTCAAGTTCCGTCTGGTCGCAACCATTCCGGTCAATGCGGATTATAATGACTATCCGACGTACAAGCTGGTCTTCAACGACACCATGTCCAAGGGTATTACCTTCGTTCAGATTGATTCTGTGAAGGTGAACGGCATCGCACTGAAAGATACCGATTATGTTTGCACTGCAACGGCTGGTCAGAAGGGCGCAGGCAAGGTTGGTGAAAATCAGGATAAGCCGTCTTGGACGCTCACAATCGAAGACCTGAAAAAGGTGATGAAAGAAAACACCAGCATCCTTGTTACGGACAAGATTACGGTTGAGGTCGTTTACACGGCGTATCTGAACGAAGAAGCGCAGGTCTTCAACGCGAGCGCCAACAGCACGGACAACAAGAACAGCGTCGATTTGGAATACTCCAACAACCCCAATGCTGATGGCATGGGCAAAACGCCGGAAGACCATGTGTGGCTCTTCACCTATGTTGTGAACAACACGAAGTATGCGAACACGGCTGAGGCAGGCAACGAACTGGAAGGCGCTGGCTTCACGCTTTATGATCAAAATGACCGTGTTGTTCCGCTGTGGAAGGATGCCGATGGCAATTACATTGTCGCAGGCACCACGAAGCCGAATGATACCTATGTGGATGTCAAAAACAATGAAATGATTACGACAGCCAATGGTAAGTTCAACATCATCGGTCTGGATCACGGCACGTACACGTTGAAGGAAACCACGGTTCCTGCTACCTATAATCCGCTGGATCCTGTCACCATCACGATTTCGGCAGACCACAAGGAAGCTGCTGGCGGTGCAAGTGCAGCTATGGAACTCACCGCGGCTTCTACGATGAACAACAAGCTCGTCAACAAGTCCGGTGCGACCCTGCCTGAGACCGGCGGCATCGGCACGACCATCTTCTACGTGCTGGGCGGCATGATGTTCGTGGGCGCGGCGCTCATCCTCATCGTTCGCCGCAAGGCTGAAGCGGACGAAATCTGATTTCTCTCCCGCAATTCGTTGAACATCCCCATGTTCTGATGAAACCCCTGCCGGGCGGTGCGCGCAATGCCGCCGCCCGGCATTCCCAAATGGGAAAATGAAGCATGTTTGCAGAAAGGAGGCGGCTCATGAAGCGCAATATGACAACCATTTTGCTGTTTGTGGTGCTGTTTGTGGGTCTGGCGCTCCTTCTGTACCCGTCCGTGTCGGATTTCTACAATTCCTTCCACCAGTCGCGTGCCGTAGCCACCTACAACACGGTGGTGGAGCAGGAGTCCAAGAAGGATTACGAGGCGGATTGGGCGGCGGCAAACGCTTATAACGAAAAACTCCGCGCACAGTCCACTGTTGATCGCTTGATCATGACCGACGAGGAGCGCGAGGAGTACGACGCGGTGATGAATGTCGGCGGTTCGGGCATCATCGGGGTGATTGAGATCCCGCAGATTGCCGTGACGCTGCCGCTGTATCACTCTACGAACGCCAACGTGCTTCAAGTCGCCGTCGGTCACATCGAGGGCACAAGCCTGCCGACCGGCGAACCGGGGACGCATTCCGCCTTCTCGGCGCATCGAGGGCTGCCCTCCGCCAAGCTCTTTACCAACCTTGACCAGCTCACCTACGGCGATACCTTCACCCTCCGCGTGCTGGACAAGGTGCTGACTTACGAAATCGACCAGATTCTCATTGTTGAGCCGCATGACGTCAGCGCACTGCAAATCTATGACGGCATGGATTTGTGCACGCTCGTCACCTGCACGCCCTACGGCATTAACTCGCACCGGCTGCTTGTCCGTGGACACCGGGTCGAAACGTCACTTGCGCAGCTATCCGTGCGCATCTCCGCGGACGCACTCGTGATTGACCCCTACATCGTCGCGCCAATTGTCGCCGCGCCGATGCTGCTGATTCTTCTCATTCTCATGCTGGTAACGACCAGCCCGAAACACAAGAAGCGGAAAGGAGCTGAGCGGTCGTGATGAGCCGCAAACCCTCGCGCCTGCTGGCGCTTGTCCTGCTGACAGCATTGTGCTGCCTTCTGCTTGCGCCTTGCGCGCTTGCCTTTGAACGGGTGGATTTGACGCACCCCTTGACGTTCGCCATTCAGGCGGATGACAACGAGGATGATGCGCACCTGCCCGGCGTGACCTTCCAGCTGTATCAGGTGGCGGACATGGACGCGGACGCTCGGTTCGCCCTGCGCAGCCCGTACAGCACCCTGAATATCGACATTAACGCGCTGAAGAACGCGGCGGACTGGGCAGCCGCGTCCGAAGCGATGAAAGCCCTCACCGCGTCCGAAACGCCTGATTTCACCGGCACGACGGACGAAAACGGTCGAGTTGCCTTCGCGGGACTCAACCCCGGTCTGTACCTTGTTTCCGGCACGCCGGTCATCATCGGCGGCTGGGCGTACAGCTTCCAGTCCTTCCTGACCTCTGTGCCGACGCGCAATGTGGACGACGAGTGGCAGTACGATGTCCTCTCCACCATCAAGCTGGAACGTTCACCCGCGCTGATTGACCTTGAGTGCGTCAAGGTGTGGGACGACGACAACCGCGGCACATATCGCCCTGTGCAGATTGAAATTCATCTGATGCAGGACGGTCAGCATATCGACACGGTGATTCTGAACAGCGAAAACAACTGGCATCATATCTTCAAGGATTTGCCGGCTGACCATGTGTACACCCTCAACGAGATTCTGGGGTCTGATGTGTACTATGAGCCGGAATATTCCATCGAAAACGGCGTGTATGTGATTACCAACCGCCGCACGGTCACGCCGACCCCGACCGCCCCGATTCCCGAAACGGGGCAACTGTGGTGGCCGGTGCCGATTCTGGCGGGTGCGGGCATGATTCTGTTCGTCATTGGCTGGATTCTGCACCGGAAATGGAGCCAAGAGCATGAAGAACCGTAAGGGCAATTTGCTGATGACGCTGGGGCTGGTGCTGATTTTGGCGGCACTGGCGCTGGTGGGCTACAACCAGTGGGATGCCAGCCGCGCGCAGCAGGAGTCGGATGATGCGCTGATGGCGCTGGAGCAGATTCGCATTCAGCGGCAGATGGAATCGCAGCAGACCGCCGCACCGCCCGTAGTCACCGCGACGATGATGCCGACGGACACACCCGCGACGGATGCGCCGATAACCGACGCGCCGACGGCGGATGCCACTGCGGCGGATAACCCGGCAGCATCCACGCCCGCTGTAACTGACGCACTGCCGACTGACTTTCCGCGTGATGACGTAACCGCCACGAACACCCCTGTGACGGATGCGCCCGCAACGGTGAATCCTGCAACGAACCTGCCGAATCCGACAAACGCGCCGACGGCAGGAACTGCGACGAATCCGCCGAAACCGACGAGCGCGCCGACGACAGGGACTGCGACGAATCCGCCGAAACCGACGAGCGCGCCGACGACAGGGACTGCAACGAATCCGCCGAAGCCGACGAGCGCGCCGACGGCAGGGACGGCGACGAATCCGCCG
>ENA-ORMR01000768-ORMR01000768.1-human-gut-metagenome-genome-assembly--contig:-NODE-768-length-28899-cov-9.795243_pt1 | contig 28899 bp, 31 predicted proteins | sample MGYA00242107_ERZ509003 | MGnify/ENA primary metagenome ERZ509003 (study PRJEB26280, sample SAMEA2338699) | human gut metagenome | biome: human gut; feature: human-associated habitat; material: faeces...
GGTAGTTGCCAATTTTTTTTTGCTTTAAAATGAGATTATTTCTATCTCATTTTTTCTTTATAGAATCGTTCTTATGTTGTATGAATTACGGTAAAAAGATTGTAAATAAATGAAATAATATTGTTTTTAGTATTTATTTCTAATATAATAAGATTGGTGATAGAAATGGAATATAAAGTTACAACAAAAAATGAAATGGATACAATTGAATTAGCACAAAACTTTGAATCTGAAAAATTTCCCAATATGATTATTTGCTTAGATGGTGAACTAGGAAGTGGGAAAACTGTATTCACAAAGGGAATTGCTAATGCTTTAGGAATTAAAGAGAGTATTACTTCACCTACGTTTACAATTATTAAAGAATATGAAGGAGAATTACCTTTATATCATATGGATGTATATCGTTTAAATGGAAATGTAGAAGGTACTGGAATTGAAGAATACTTTACCAAGGGAGGCGTTGTAGTCATCGAATGGGCTGACACAATTAAAGATATTCTTCCTGAAGAACGTTTAGATATTAAATTTAAAGTTGTGGGTGAAAATACACGTGTTTTAGTATTAAAGCCATATGGTAAAAAATATGAAGAATTATGTGAGGCGGTTTTATGATAAAACTATTAATTGATACTGCTTCTAGTCGTATTGTATTAGGGTTGTATCAAGATGATACTATTTTAAAAGAAATCAAGAAAGAAAATGATCATCAGCTATCAGTTCGTATTTTTCCTTTATTAGATCAATTGTTTCAAGAAACAAAGTTATCTCCAAAGGAAGTAGATGAAATTGTCGTTGTGACAGGACCTGGTTCTTTTACAGGGGTTCGTATTGGTGTCACAATTGCCAAGACTTATGCATGGTCTTTCAATAAGAAGATTATTACAGTCTCTGAATTACAATGTATGGCTTCTACAGAGGTTGATACTGATTATTGTATCCCAATGATTGATGCTAGAAGAAATGCGGTATATGCAGGTATTTATGATAGAAATTTAGATGCTGTCATACCAGATCAATATATTACATTAGATGCATTACAAAAGAAAGTAGAAGAATTAGATGGTACTTATACTTTTATTAGTGATCAGACATTTCCTTCTATCGATGTAATAAAACCAAATATGAATTTAAAAGTAATCTTAAAAAAACATGAAAATGACGAAGGTATCAATCCACATCAGGTCAACCCAAATTATTTAAAAAAGACAGAAGCCGAAGAAAACTTAACTAAGTAGTATGGAAATTATTGAAGTACAAGCATCAAATTTTCAACAGTTTCAAACTATTTTAAATATTTCGGGAAATCCTATGGAAGAATGGGATCAATTTGCACAAGATCCTTTTCGCCATTGTTATTTATTAAAAAAAGATGATATTATTTGTGCTTATATTGATTTTTCAATGATATATGAACGGGCAGAGTTAAATCAAATTTTTGTCATAGAATCATATCGTAAACAACATTGTGCGAGCCAATTAATGGATTTTATGATAGAACAGTGTATGAATCAACATTGTTGTAATGTGACATTGGAAGTACGTGAAAGCAATATAGCAGCACAAAAACTATATCAGAAATATCAATTTCAATCAGTCGCCAAACGAGAACATTATTATCAAATAGAAGATGCAATATTAATGGAAAGGACGTTGTAGTATGAAGTCAACATATATTTTAGCAATTGAATCTAGTTGTGATGAGACAAGTGTTTCAATTATAAAAGATGGTCATGAAGAAATCGCAACAGTTGTCTTAACACAAATAGATATTCATAAATTATTTGGTGGTGTCGTACCAGAAGTTGCTAGTAGACATCATATTGAAAACATTACAATTGTCATTGAAGAATGTCTACATAAGGCTAATATGACAATTGAACAAGTCGATGCAATTGCAGTAACATATGGTCCCGGATTAATTGGATCCTTATTAATTGGTGTTCAAGCAGCAAAAACATTGGCTTATTTATATCAAAAACCACTGATTCCTGTTCATCATATTGCTGGTCATATTTATGCTAATAACTTAGTAGAAGAGATGAAATTTCCATTGATTGCACTTGTTGTAAGTGGAGGACATACTGAGTTAATGTATATGAAAGAAGACTATTCTTTTGAAAAGATTGGTGGTACTTTAGATGATGCAGTAGGAGAAGCATATGATAAAGTTGCACGTGTCATTGGACTTCCATATCCTGGAGGACCAGCTGTAGATAAATTAGCCCATCAAGGTAAAGATACATATCACTTACCATTACCACTAGATGATGATAGTTATGACTTTAGTTTTAGTGGTTTAAAAAGTGCAGTCATCAATTTATCACATAATGAACAACAACGAGGAAATGAAATTCGTAAAGAAGATTTAGCTTGTTCATTTCAAAATCGCGTAGTAGAAATTTTAGCAAAGAAGACAATGAAAGCACTCAAAGAATTTGGTGTCGATCGTTTAATTGTTGCCGGTGGGGTAGCTGCCAATCAAGGATTACGTGAGAGATTACAAACACTATGTGAACAAGAAAATATTCATTTAATTATTCCACCAATGAAATATTGTACGGATAATGCAGCTATGATTGGTGCAGCTGGTTATTTCGCATATCAATTAGGAATTCGTGGAGATCTTACATTAAATGCTAAAGCAACTGGAGAATTAAAAAAGTAGATAGAAATATCTATTTTTTTTATTTTCAGGGTCAATAATTGCCATTTCAAAGAAATAATAGTTACAAATAGTGAAAAATAGTGTACACTTTTTTAAAGATTAGGAGAGATATGTAGTATGTTGTTATGCTTTCATTTTAAAAAGAAAATATTCATTTTAAAGATAAAGAAATTTGATTGTATGTTATTTATTAGTAAGTAACTTTATATAAGGATATAAAATATATGTTAAAATAAAAATATAGAATAGGAGTATCAGTAGTATGTTTTATTTTTTTGTCGTAGAAGACCAAGCCGATATGAATCAGATGGTTTGTGATTTCATTATAGATATTTGTAGAGAGAAAAAAATTAAGATAATGATTTATCGCTTTTCATCTTATTCCAAAGCTTTTTATGAACTTGCTTATGCGAGTATTCCCAACAAAGTATTTGTCTGTGACATTGAAATTACAGCTCCCAAAGGGAAGTTAAAACACATGGAGTCTGGTCTGGAATTTGGAAAAAAATTACGTGAAAAAGATACAAAAAGTGATTTAATTTATCTGTCGAATTATGATTATGAAAATGAGGTAGCTACTTCTATTTTTAATTGTACTAGATATATTAAAAAGAACTGTAAAAATATGAGAGAAATATTAGCAGATACTATCGATTATTTAGTTTTTAAAAAAGGAGAACAGCAAAAGATTGTATTTCGTATTTCTAATCAAATAACTTATCAATTTCAATTGAATGAGATTAACTATGTTCAGAAAATAAAATCAACAAAATATTGTGAAATACATACTATCACGACACCATTTAAATACTATATTACGTTAAAAGAATTAAATAAAACGTATTTTCATAATCATTTTGTAACTGTAAAAAGAAGTTATTTGGTTAACTCATATAACATAAGATTCCAAGATAATCACAAGATCATTTTTTCTAATGGCGATCAGTTATTATTATAAAAAACACATTTCTTATTTATGAAATGTGTTTTATTTCTTTTTAGAATTTACGTGTTCAAAGTAGTGTAATAATAATTCTTTTGGTGAATTACAAAGTGTTTGTTGCATTTCTTCACCATTCAAAATACCATATTCTAATGAAAGATGATGTAAGATACGAACTTGATATTCTTTCAGAGAATCAGCAAATTCTAATGTTTGTTCCTTCTGTTCAGGAGATACTTCTAGTGGTAGAATAAAAAGTCCTGTATATCCATGTCGTTTAATATCTTTGGTTGTATTTAAAAAGACAACATCTCCTAATAAAGTATAAAAATAGCTAATGGTTTCAGGTGTATGTCTGTAATTTAATTTGGAAAAAATTGGTATATTTTTATAATTATCTTTCGCATATTCTAATAATGCCTCTGAGTGGGTATTAAGAGAATCTATACTTCCTATATAACCGATTGTTTGATTTGGATGTATGATAACAATTTTATGTATATTCATAATTTCACTTCCTATATTTATTATAACAGAACATAAAAAAAATGGAATGATGCATTCCATTTTTTTAAAACATAGCTGGAAGAATAAACATTGTAATAATAAGAATTATAAGATATACAATTCCATATGTGTATCCGATTTTGTTTTTATCAATATCTGATGTATAGCGGAATCCTTGAATCATGTATACATTTGATAATACAATTCCACATAATAAGATTAACATCATAAGTTGTACTGAAACATACATAAAGATGATTGTTCCAAGCATTGTTACTGTTAAGATGACAGAGGTAATTCCAAGGTAAGTAAGCATTTTTTTATAACTAGAATTACCATGGAATAATTTATCAGCAACAAGATAGAATAATCCAGCAAGAATTGCATAAGTAACAATTACAATTACAAGAGTTGTAAAGAAGATTCTAGCATAAGGAATTTCGATAGAGGTAGCTATTAAACTATTAAATCCGCTAGCACTTGCAAATACACCAATTAATTCTTTAGAACCTAAGCAACAGAATAATGCGATAATCACTGCATTGATTGCAATTAGAATTCCTCCAATTGTAATATTTTCTATTTCTACAACTTCTTTGATAGTATCTACTGGTTTTGTAAACATACCTTTTACAGCTGATACTAATTCATTAAAATCAAATCCTGTCGTAACTTCTGTTGTTTTATTTTCACAGTTTGGACATTTACCATCCACTAATTTTGATCCACATTTTGTACAAAATTTTGCCATACAATTTCCTCCTTAAAAATATTTTGAAAAATAAGTTGGTAGACTACTAGCATCTACTAAATGATAAGCATTATCTACATAACTATATGAAACATAAATACCATCAGATGAAGAATTTGATTTTTCTTTTGTTTCACCATCTTCGTCATATGATATTGTATAATTATATTTTCCATAAAGATACATTGTTAAATATCCATCATCATCTAGTTCTAAGTCTCTTAATTCCATATCTTTGAATTCAATTTTCTTTAGTGTTGTAGTACTATATGAATCCATATCCTCTTTTAATTCTTCATAAGTATCTTTTAAATCATCTAAATCGACATTTTTTCCTTCGAAGTTAGATTTAATATCATCGAAGTTTTTGTTATCGATTACTCCTTGATAGATGATTCCTAAATCTTTTTTCGCCTGATCTACCATTTTATTTTTTTCTTTGGTTGGAATATTATCTTCATTGAAATGAATTGTTTGTGAGTGAGAATATGTACTGACATTTAATTCATCTTCTAATGAGAATCCAAATGGTAATTCAATTTTCATTTGATATGGAAGAGCTAATAATGCAGGTAATTTATATACATCCATAGAAGAAGTACTTTCATCTTTGTCAATATATTTCTTATCTACTTTAATGCCTTCTAATGTTACAGTTGAATCTTTTAATACAGAAAGTTCAAAATCATCAACTGTTTCTAAAGTATTATCAGCAATTTTCCAATTATCGAAGAATAAGAATTTATTTCCTTTTTCTTTTGTCAATGTAATATGTTCTGTTTGATCATTTGTTTTTCCTTCTACTGTATAAGTAATTGTTACATACATAGAAAGACCACTGCTGCTTTTTTCTGCTTTTGTAATTTTGTAGTTTGTAACTTTTTCCTCTTTGCTGTCCTTTTTCATCCTATTTACAATACTTGTGAATACTTTTTTGTCTGTAAATTCACTTTTCTTCACATCTAAATAAGAATATAATTTTTCGGCATCATAATTAATTACTGCTTCAAAATAATCTGATGCGATTTTCTTAGGATCTGTTAAATTTTTACCAATTACAAATCCGATTACAAGTAATATGACAATGATAATGCCAACTGTCCAACCAATTTTTGCTTTCTTGCTCATTGGTTTTCTTTCCTTCGGTGTTACTCTTTTTGGAGCTTTCTTTTCCTCTGTTTGCTCATCCGTATTGAGTGGTTTTCCACATTCGGCACAGAACTTTGCACCAGGTTCGTTTTTAAATCCACATTCACCGCAAAACACTTATATCATCCTCCTTTGCACTCCTGATTATAATGTAACCTATTTTATGTTCCCTGTCAATTTCATGTTTATGAAATAAATAAAAAAATATACAAGAATTGAATTGATTTCTTGTATATTTTGATTAAATTTTATTTTTTATACAACGTTTTTCTATAAAATTCACTATATAATACATAATCGTTGCGACAATTCCTAAAATGATTACACCAGACATAACGAGATCTAAGTTAAATACTTGGGAACCATACATAATTAAATATCCGATTCCTTCTTTCGATACTAAAAATTCTCCCATGATTACTCCGATTAAAGACATACTAATATTAATTTTTAAGGCATTTATTATTGTTTGGATACTATTTGGCATAATTAATTTATAATAGATTTGCCATTTGGTTGCTTTCCAAGATTGCAGTAGTTTAATTTTATGAGTATCTGTTTCGACAAAGCTTTGATATACGTTGATAATTGTGATGATGACAGATATAAATAAAGCCATTAATATAATAGATCCTTTTCCAGCACCAGCCCATATGATGATGATAGGACCGAGTGCGACTTTAGGAAGACTATTTAAGATAGTAAGATATGGATCTAATACTTTGGCGAGAAATGGCCACCACCATAATATGGTAGCAATCAAGAATCCGAGAAAGGTACCAAGAGAAAAACTGATGATTGTCTCATAAGTAGTTACCCAGATATGATACCAAAGATCACCACTTTTCATAAGCCCATAAATCGTTTCTAAGACGTTTTTGGGACTGGATGAGATAAATGTATTAATAAGTCCGAAATCCGCTGCTAACTGCCAAATAATGAGAAATAAAAGGAGAATGAGTAGTTGTGTTATTTTAATATGTCTGTTTTGTCTTTTTAATTTCTTTAAAAACACAAGATGTTCTTGACTATACATGGAAATCAATCTCCTTCCATATTTGATCATAGTACTTAGAAAACTCTTTACACTTTCTATTTTCAATCGGAGTACTACGATGTTCAAAATGAATGGAATGAATATTTTTTATTTGGCATGGTCTTTCTGTCAACACAATAATACGATCAGCCATACTAATCGCTTCTGCTAAATCATGTGTTACCATAATCGCACTTTTCTTTTCTCTTTTAATGATCCGATATACATCATCTGATACAGCTAATCTCGACTGATAGTCTAAAGCCGAAAATGGCTCATCTAAAAGTAAGATATCTGGTTTAATTGCTAAAGTTCTAATCAAAGCAACACGTTGTCTCATACCACCTGATAAATTGGCTGGATAACTATGAATAAATTCTTCTAATCCATATGTCTTTAATAATTTTAATACATGTTCTTGATTCTCCTTTGTATTTTGTTTTGTAATTTCTAACCCTAGTAAACAATTATCTAAAATTGTTCTCCAAGGAAATAGACAATCTTGTTGTAACATATATCCAAAAGAAGTATCTTGATTCGTTTCAATCGTTCCTCCTGATTTTTCTAGTAAATTACAAAGAACAGATAGAATCGTTGATTTACCACAGCCACTAGGACCTACAATGGCGATGAATTCTCCTGGTTCTAAGGAAAAAGAAACTTCATCAATGGCAGGTGTTTCTCCTTGCTTGGTATGATAAGTTTTTTTTAATTGATTGACACGTAAAATCGGTTTCATTTTTTCGCAAATTCAGTGGTTACTAATTTCTCATAAGGAGCACTTTTTTCTAATTCACCTGCATTTTTCATAATTTCTTGTATATGTTCAAAGTTTTCTTTTTCAATATAAGTTGTATCAAACCATGAATCAATATTACGATAACGTTTTACAATTTTCGTAACGTCTTCTAAAGAAGTATCTGGAAATTCATCTAAGATGACTTTTGCTACTTCTTCATCAGAGTGATTTTTTACATAATCAATTCCTTTTTGAATCGCATTTGAGAATCCTTGAATCACGTCTTTATTATTTTTTATATAACTTTTTCTAGCATGATAAGCAGTATATGGAACAACACCACCTAATTCTCCCAAGGATGCGACTACATGACCATAGCCTTGTTTTTCTAACTGTAAAGCATTTGGTTCAAATAAATTCACAAAGTCACCATTACCACCAATAAAAGAACCACTCATAGCTGCAAATTCTACACTTGTATCAATATTGACATCTTCTTTTGGATCAATTCCTGCTTCTGATAGTGCCCATTCGAATGTCATTTCAGGCATACCACCCTTACGACCACCAATCACAGTTTTTCCAATCATATCTTCTAATTTAAAATCTTTGATATCTTCTCGTGCAACAATAAAACTACCATCTCTTTTGGTAAGACCAGCAAAATTTACTAAATAATCTTTTTCGCCTTGGTTATAAACGTAAATCGTTGATTCACTACCAGCAAATCCAATTTGTACATCGTTTGATAAAACACTTGCAGTTACTTTATCTGCTCCCGGTGTTAAAATAAATTCTATATCTAATCCTTCATCTTCAAAATATCCTAGTTGTTTGGCTACATATTGTGGAGCATAGAAAATACTGTGTGTAACTTCTGCTACCTTAACTTTCTTTAAATCTGATTTTGGTTTGTTTACATAAAAATAAATCACTGATAAGACGATAATAATGATTAATCCAATCAGTGAAATCACTACTTTTTTCAAAATAATCCCTCTCTTTCAATGATAGTATATTCTGTAATAGTGAAGTAGTATAGATAAATGACCTAGGTTCTGTGAAATAAGAAAGAGCGGAAATCATTTGATAAATGAAGTGGTTATGATATAATAATGGTAGAAAGTTGGGATACTGTGAAATATGGATTAATTTTATATAAAGAGACGGATAATTTAGGGGATGATATTCAATCATACGCAGCGATGCAGTTTCTACCACGTGTAGATTATGTCATTGATCGTGAAGCATTAGATGAGTTTGTCCCTGATAAAAAAGAATATGTTGCTACCATTATGAATGGCTGGTATCTACACAAGAAAACACATTTTCCTTTTACTCCATATATTCATCCATTACTCATTTCTATGCATTTTACAGAAAATGATTTAATTACAAAACGTGGATATGAATTTTTAGATGGATATACAAAAGATTTCTTAAAATCATATGGTAAAATTGGATGTCGTGATTTAGTGACAGAGTCTATGTTAAAAGAAAAAGGATATGATACTTATTTCTCTGGATGTATGACGTTAACATTAGATCAAATTGGTAAGAAAAAAGTAGGTAACTATATCTGTGTCATTGATATGAAAGAGGAAATTGTAGAAAAAATACATACTTTATTTCCTGAATATGAAATTAAAATTATGAGTCATTGGTTAAAGCCAGAAGAGAGTGCTTCTATGACATTAGAAGAAAGAATGGATCGTGTCAAAGAATATTTGACAATATATCAAAATGCGAAATTAATTATTACTGATCGTTTGCACTGTGCATTACCTGCATTAGCACTAGAAACACCAGTCGCACTAATCTACTACGATTATAATGCAGATCGTTTATCTACTTTTAAAGACTATGTCACTTATTATTCTGAAGGAGAATTTATGGAACTTTCTCGTGAAGAATTATTAAAGTTAAAAAATCCAACTTATTATAAAAAGATTCGAAAATCTCTAAAAGAAACAGTAAGTAATTTTATAAAAGAATCAGAAACTTTAAAGTTAGATATTAAAAAATTACCAGATGTAAAAATATATCAAGAGTTTGTTAAAAGAGAACAACATACGACAAAGTTATTTACAGATCAAATTAAAGCATTACAAGATGAGTTAGCAGAGACGAAAAAACAAGCTCAAGATAGAGAAAAAGAATTATACGATACCATTGTTTCAATGGATAAAGAAATCGCTCGTCTATATCCGTTTGAACAAGAAATTAATGAGTTAAATTATCAAAGAACGTTCCGTATGTATAAAAAATATTACAATTATAGAAAGAAAAAGGTTAGCAAAAAGTCACCTCGGGGGAGGGGTTAATTAGATACCCTTTCTATCTAACATGGCTGAAAGAAGAGATATCTCTTCTTTTTTTCGACGGTTATTTTTCATATATTCTGTTATGATGTCTAGGAGGTGAATAGAATGAAACAAAGTAAAGTACTATCTGTTGTAGCAATCATTCTCATCATATCTGGAGGATTATATTTTTTAAAGTGGTTATACCATGAAACGAATCTTTTATTTGTTATAGGAACTGTTGTATTTATGATAGTAGTTTGTTTGTTTCAATTAAAAGTATTACAATTGTTGGAGCATGATCAATGTCCAAAACAAAGAGAAAATCGTTTAGAGAAAGACTTAAAAAATAATCGAGAGAAATTGTTTTTGCAAATTCAGAAGTTAGTAAAGCGGCACGAAATGGCTAGACAAGATTTTGAAGATACACTAGATTATATCAACGGATATTCAGAAGAAGAGATTCAAAAGAAATATCGTGAAAAGTATTAAATCACTGTTCTAGACTTATCAAATGAAGAAAAATATGGTATGATGATTTTAGTGATAGTAGAGGTGGGATATGAATTTAGATACATTAAATAAAGAACAACGAGAAGCTGTTACAACTGTTGAAGGACCACTTCTCGTATTAGCAGGAGCAGGTAGTGGAAAGACGAGAGTATTAACAACAAGAGTTGCTTATTTATTGGAAGAAGTAGGAATTGCTCCCGAACATATTTTAGCGATTACGTTTACGAATAAAGCAGCCAAAGAGATGAAAGAACGTATTATCACTATGTTAGGACCGATTGGTTATCAGATCCAAATATCGACATTTCATTCATTTGGTTTACTAATTTTAAGAGAAAATTATGAGAAATTAGGTTTAGCAAGAACTTTTACGATTTTAGATAGTGATGATACGTTAACAGTCATTAAAAAAATCATGAAAGATATGGGATTAGATCCTAAAGAATATAATCCTAGGGCAATTCGTAATCGGATGAGTGGAGCGAAAAACGAATTGTTAACACCAGCAGAGTATGAACGATTTGCTCAGACTGATTTTGAAGAAAAAGTAGTCAAAGTATATGAGAAATACGAACAGAAATTAAAACAAAATGATTCTGTTGATTTTGATGATTTATTGATGATGCCAATTCAATTATTCCGTAAATATCCTGAAATATTACAAGCATATCAAGAGCGTTTTCAATATATTTTAGTCGATGAGTACCAAGATACGAATGAAGCACAATATATTTTAGTTAAAATGATCAGTGCGAAATACCGCAATATTTGTGTTGTTGGTGATAACGATCAAAGTATTTATTCGTTCCGTGGAGCAAATTATCGTAACATTTTAAACTTTGAAAAAGATTATAAAAACCCAAAAGTAATTATGTTAGAAGAAAATTATCGTTCTACTAAGACGATATTAAATGCAGCCAATGATGTTATTCAAAATAATAAACAGAGAAAAGATAAAAATTTGTGGACGAATAATGAAGAAGGCGTAAAAATTCGTTATCATCGTGCTTTAGATGAAAAAGATGAAGCAAATTATGTCATGAAAGAGATTTTAAAATTAATCGATCAACATGTTAGTCCAGAAAATATTGCTGTATTATATCGAACGAATGCACAATCACGAAATATGGAAGAAATTTTATTAAGAGAAAATATTCCATATAAAGTGGTCGGTAGTTTTTACTTCTATAATCGTAAAGAAATTAAAGACTTAATCGCATATATGAGATTGATTTACAATCAACATGATGATGTCAGTTTACTACGTATTATCAATTCACCAAAACGTGGGATTGGTGCGAAAACAATCGAAAATTTAACGAGAAAAGCCAATGAAGAAGAAAAATCTATTTTTGAAGTGATTGATTCAGGAAAAGAATTAACTTTTAAACATATGATTCAAGATTTAATTCTTGCTGAACAAAATCTATCTCTGACAGAATTAGTAGAAGAGATATTAGTCAAATCAGGCATGAAACAAGAGCTTGTCAGTGAGAAATCGATGGAAGCGGATATTCGTCTAGAAAACTTAGAGGAATTTAAAACTATTACCAAGAGCTTTGAAGAGAATAATGGCATTGTTTCACTAGAAGAATTCTTAATGGAAATTAGTTTGGTTGCTGATGTGGAAGAACATAAAAATAATCATCAAGTTGTTACTTTAATGACAGTTCATTCAGCCAAAGGATTAGAGTTTGATTATGTTTTCTTAATTGGTATGGAAGAAGGAATTTTCCCACATAATAATTCTTTTATGAATCCAGAAGAGTTAGAAGAAGAAAGAAGACTTTGTTATGTTGCGATTACTCGTGCGAAAAAGAGTTTATGGCTTGTGAATGCCAGAAGAAGAACAATCTATGGAATGGATAGTCAAAATCCACCAAGTCGCTTTATCGATGAAATCGATTCGAAATATGTAGAACAAGATCAAGAAGAAAAACAAGCTGCATTCCGCTTCTTCCAAAAGAAAACCAATGTCATTGATAAAAATGCAGAATATCAAATTGGTGATCATATTATTCATGATCAATTTGGTGAAGGTGTTGTTGTCGGTATTGATAAATCCATTTTAACTATTGCGTTTGCCCATCCCCATGGAATTAAGAAATTATTAAAAGGACATAAAAGTATTAAGAAGAAAGGAGCTTAAATATGTATACATTATTTAATATTGAAGAAAGTTTAAATAACTTAATGAAACCAGTCAAGAACTTTATGGCTGAACATGGAGATAATCCACTTGTTTGGTTTGCTATTATTGGAATAGGTGCTCTTGTCTTTTTCTGGACTTATTCCTCATTACAGAAGGAGAAATAATATGAAAGATAAAACATTACTTATTTTAGCAGCCGGAATGGGCAGTCGTTTTGGTGGTTTAAAACAAATTGAACCAATGGGACCAAACGGAGAATTTCTAATTGATTATTCCATTTATGATGCTTTAAAAGCTGGATTTACAAAAGTAGTCTTTGTTATTAAAAAAGAAAATTATGAAGTGTTTAAAAGTACTATTGGAAAAAGAGTTGAAGATAAAATTCCAGTAGAATATGCATTTCAAGAATTAAGTGATATTCCTAGTCACTTAAAATTTCCTGAAGATAGAACAAAACCATTGGGTACATCTCATGCCATTTTAGCAGCTAGACATGTTATCCATGAACCATTTGTTACAATTAATGCAGATGATTTCTATGGACGAGATGCTTATTTCCAAGCCGCTAATTTTATAGATCAAATGGCAGATGAACATCAATATGCTGTAATTACATATCATACAGTAAATACTTTAACGGAGAATGGATCTGTAAAAAGAGGCGTTTGCAAAGTTGAAGATCATTATTTAACACAGATTATAGAAAGTTCTATTGAACGAAAAAATAACGACATTATTGCTTCGCCATTAGATGGAACAACGCCTTTTTCAGTAACAGAAGATACACCGGTATCTATGAATATGTTTGCTCTAACACCGGATGTATTCGTTTATTTAGAAAAGCACTTTGATGATTTTGTAAATAAGAACCAAGATAGTCTTCTAACTTGTGAATACTTATTACCAGATTCCATTATGGATATGATTTATGAGAAATATGTTCAAGTAAAAGCAATTCCTACTACTGCAAGATGGTATGGTGTGACATATAAAGAAGATACAGAAAATGTAAAACAATCGATTCAAAAATTAATTGATGAGAAAATATACCCATGTCATTTATGGGAAAAAGAAGAACACTAATTGCTAAATTAGTGTTTTTTTATAAGCGATACATGATATAATAAAAAAGGTGATAAAGATGAATCAAGATATCAAAAAACACATCGATGAACTAGTCGAATTATTAAATAAAGCCAGTTATGAATACCATACTTTAGATAAACCAACGATAACCGATCAAGAGTATGATAATTATTTACATGAATTAGTAGGACTAGAAGAGAAATATCCTGAATTTGTACGCAGTGATTCTCCTACTGTGCGTGTTGGAGGAGAAGTCATTGATGACTTTCAAAAAGTAAGACATGAAATACCAATGTTGTCCTTGAGTAATGTTTTTAATGAAAGTGAAATTGTACGCTTTGATGACAGAGTAAAAAAATACGTTTCTCATCCGAGTTATGTTTGTGAATTAAAAATCGATGGACTTTCTGTTTCTCTTCTTTATAAAGATGGAGAACTTGTCCGTGGAGCGACGAGAGGAGATGGAGTGACAGGAGAAGATATTACTCACAATGTCAAAACAATTCGTAATATTCCGCTTCGTCTAAAAGAAAAGATAGATATTGAAGTTCGTGGCGAAATCTATATGCCAAAAAAATCATTTGAAGATTTAAATGAAACACGAAAGAAAAATCATCAAGAACCATTTGCTAATCCACGTAATGCTGCGGCTGGTAGTGTAAGACAACTAGATAGTAGTATTGCAGCGAGTAGAAATTTATCTAGTTTTATGTATCACATACCAAACGCGAAAGATTATGGATTAAATACCCATTATGAAGCATTAAAATTTTTAGAACAATTAGGTTTTACAGTCAACCCGAATATCAAGTTAGTGTCTAATTTAGATGAATTATTAGATTATATTCGTGAGTGGACTGAAAAAAGAGAAACTCTCTCTTATGAGATAGATGGTATTGTGATCAAAGTAAATGGATTAGATGATCAACAAAAATGTGGATATACTGTAAAATATCCAAGATGGGCAACAGCTTATAAATTTCCAGCTATGGTTGTTTTAACAAAATTAAAAGATATTAAATTTACAGTAGGTAGAACAGGACAAGTGGTTCCTAATGCTATCTTAGAACCAGTATTATTAATGGGATCTGTTATTTCTAAAACAACTTTACATAATGAAGACTATGTCGTTAGTAAAGATATTCGTATTGGTGATACCGTAAAAATTAAAAAAGCCGGAGATGTGATTCCAGAAGTGATTGGCCCAGAAGTATCACGAAGAGATGGAAGTGAAATTCCATTTCAAATGGCTACCCACTGTCCAATTTGTCATGAACCACTTGTTAGAAAAGAAGAAGAATCTGCTTATTATTGCGTGAATCCACGTTGTGATGCCAAGAAAATAGAAGGATTAATTCATTTTGTTTCTAGAAATGCGATGAATGTCGAAGGGTTTGGAGATAACATTGTCGAAGATTTTTATAATATGGGGTATCTGAATACTTTTGATGACTTTTATCACTTATATGAAAAGAAACAAGAGTTAATGGAATTAGAAGGATTCGGAGAAAAAAGTATTAATAACTTATTAGAGAGTATTGAAAACAGTAAAAAGAATTCTCTAGAACGTCTACTCTTTGCTCTAGGAATTCGTCATGTTGGTGCGAAAACTGCTAAAATACTAGCAGCTCATTATCACACCATGGAAGCTTTACAACAAGCAACATTAGAAGAATTAGTAAATATTCGAGATATTGGAAGTATTATTGCGAAAAGTGTTGTTAAATACTTTCAAGATCCAACCAATATCGATTTGATCAATCGCTTAAAAGAAAATGGCGTAAATATGAAATATTTAGGTGCTACATCTTCTGATTTACCACTATCTGGTAAAAGCTTTGTCTTAACAGGAAGCTTAGAACATATGACAAGAGATGAAGCACAAGCGAAAATAGAAAGTCTTGGAGGAACTTGGTCTAGTAGTGTTAGTAAAAAAACAGGAGCTGTAATCGTTGGTGAAAATCCTGGTAGTAAATATCAAAAAGCACTCGAATTAAACGTTCCAATTTTATCCGAAGAAGACTTTATGAATATGATTGACAGTAAATAAATTGTATACTGTCAATTTTTTTTATAAATTCGTTTACTTTGATACATGTTTTTCTAAAATGTGTTATACTATAAAAGGATACTAGAAGGAGGTAATATATGGACGCTTGGAGAAGTTTTAAAGGAGAAACTTGGAAAAATACAATTGATGTACGTGACTTTATTATGAGTAACGTAACACCATATACCGGTGATGAATCATTTTTAACTGAGAGTACAGACAAGACAAAAAAAGTTTGGAGTATTCTAGAAGAAAAAATGAAAGTCGAACTGGATAAAGGAATTTACGATGTAGATACAAAAACAGTATCAGGAATCGATGCTTATGAACCTGGTTATATTTCAAAAGATGATGAAGTGATTGTTGGATTACAAACAGATGAAGCATTAAAAAGAATTTGTAACCCATGGGGTGGAATTCGTATGGTTGAGAGTGCACTTCAATCTTATGGATATGAAATTGACCCAGAAATGAAAAAAGTATTTACAAAATATCGTAAGACACATAATCAAGGAGTATTTGATGCTTATACACCTGATATTCGTGCTGCTCGTCATGCGGGATTATTAACAGGACTTCCAGACGCATATGGAAGAGGAAGAATTATCGGTGATTATCGTCGTATTGCTCTTTACGGAATTGATCGTTTAATCGAAGGTAAAAAATATGATCAAAGTCAATTAGATGAAGTAGAAATGACAGCTTCTGTGATTCGTATGAGAGAAGAATTAACAGAACAAATTTCAGCACTAGAAGAAATTAAATCAATGGCTAGTAAATATGGTTTTGATATTTCAAAACCAGCTACGAATGCATTAGAAGCTGCTCAATGGTTATACTTTGGATATCTAGCAGCTATTAAAGAAAATAATGGTGCTGCTATGAGTTTAGGACGTACTTCTACATTCTTAGATATTTATATTGAAAGAGATTTACAAGAAGGTACATTAGATGAAAAAGGAGCACAAGAAATTATTGATCAATTCATCATTAAATTACGTATTGCTCGTCATTTAAGAACACCAGAATATAATGATTTATTTGCTGGAGATCCTACTTGGGTTACAGAATCACTTGGTGGTATGGCTTTAGATGGACGTACACTTGTAACGAAAAACTCATTTAGATATTTACACACATTAACCAATTTAGGACCTGCTCCAGAACCAAATATGACAGTATTATGGAGTAAGGAACTTCCAGAAGGATGGAAAGATTACTGTGCGAAAATGTCTATTCAAACAGATGCTCTACAATATGAAAGCGATGACTTAATGAGACCAATTTATGGAGATGATTATGCAATCGCATGTTGTGTATCTGCTATGAAGGTTGGAAAACAAATGCAGTTCTTTGGAGCTCGTTGTAATTTAGCCAAAGCTTTACTATATGCCATTAATGGTGGTGTCGATGAAATGAAAAAGACACAAGTATTAAAAGATGTACCAAAAATCACAAGTGAAGTATTAGACTATGATGAAGTAAAAACTGCTTATGATAAAGTACTAGAGAAAGTTGCGAAAATCTATGTAGACGCAATGAATATCATTCACTATATGCATGATAAATACGCATATGAGAAATCACAAATGGCATTACATGATACAAATGTAGAACGTTTAATGGCGTTTGGAGTAGCAGGACTTAGTGTTGCTGTAGATAGTTTATCTGCTATTAAATATGCAAAAGTAAAACCAATTCGTGATGAAGATGGTATTACAACTGATTTTGAAATCGAAGGAGATTATCCAAAATATGGAAACGATGATGATCGTGTAGATTCTATTGCTGTAGAACTTACAGAAAGATTTATTCGTGAATTAAAGAAACATGAATTATATCGTAATGCACATCATACATTATCTGTGCTTACAATTACTTCAAATGTTGTTTATGGAAAGAAAACAGGAGCAACTCCAGATGGAAGAAAAGCTGGTGTCGCATTTGCTCCAGGAGCAAACCCAATGCATGGAAGAGACTCTAGTGGTGCTCTTGCATCATTAAACTCTGTTGCGAAAATAGAATACAAAGATGTATGCCAAGATGGTATTTCAAATACATTCTCAATTGTTCCAAATGCTCTTGGAAAAGATGAAAAAGAACGTATTAAGAAATTAGTAGCTCTTTTAGATGGATACTTTAAACAGGGAGCACATCATTTAAATGTTAACGTATTTAATCGTGAAACACTAATTGATGCAATGGATCATCCAGATAAATATCCAACGCTTACGATTCGTGTAAGTGGATATGCTGTTCACTTCAACCGTTTAAGTCGTGAACAACAACTAGAAGTAATTAATCGTACATTCCACGAGACCATTTAATGATAAAAGGTAGTATTGAATCTGTTGAAACAATGGGCCTTGTAGATGGTCCAGGAATACGATATGTCGTATTCTTACAAGGATGTAAATTACGATGTTTGTTTTGCCATAATCCTGAAACATGGAATATGGAAGACAAAAACATGACTACTCCAGAAGAATTAATTAAAAAAGTAAAACGATATAAAAATTATTTTGGTGATGAAGGAGGAATTACCTTCTCTGGAGGTGATCCTCTTTGTCAACCAGAATTTGTATTAGAATGTTTAAAACTATGTCAACAAGAACATATTCATACCTGTTTAGATACTTCAGGGGTTGGAACAAAACCCGAACTACATGAAGAAATCTTAAAATATACAGACTTAGTGATTTTAGATATTAAAGCACTAGATACAGATGGATATAAAAAAATGACAGGTTATCGCATTCAAGAATATCTTGATTTCTTAGATCTCTGTCAAAAAATGAATAAAAAACTTTGGTTAAGACAAGTAATTGTCCCAGGAATCAATGATACAGAAGAATATATATTAAAATTAAAAGAATATGTAAAAACAATTAAAAATGTAGAGCGAGTAGAATTACTTCCTTATCATTTATATGGAGTAGAAAAATATAAGAAGTTAGGAATTCCTTATCGATTAGATGGTGTTCCAGCTTTAAAAAATGACGACTTAGAAAAGTTAAATCAGATTTTACAAGAGAACTAGGTATCTAGTTCTCTTTTGTGATATACTTAACATGAGGAGTGGATAGATATGGATACAAAAAATAGTTGGAAAAATCAGGAAGAAAAAGATGCATACTTTTTAAAGAGAAAGAAACGTACAAAGTGGTTTGTTATCGCATTTATTATGATTATGATTGTTATGATTATATTATTTATCTGGTTACTGATTACCTTGTTAAACAATTCTAAAAAAGATATTCAAGGGGTATGGGATTGTGAAAATGGACAAATGGTTTTACAAATTGATAAAACTGAATTTTCTTTATATGGTACCGCCCAAGAAGAAGGAATGAAAGGGAATTATTCAGTCATTCACTATAGTTCATCGGCAAGTCAATCGCGAAGAAAAGATTGGACATTGATTTTAAGTGAAAAAGAAACAATTAAAAATGGAGCACGTAGAAATGCTTCCAACGATACAATTTATCTTTCAACAGATAGTAGATATCAAAATCAACTATTTGTTGAAATAGATTCTACAAATGAACAATATACATGCGAAAGAAGGTAATCTATGAAAGAAATTATCGAAATATTAACAAAGAGAAAAGAAACAATTTCTACGATGGAATCTTGTACAGGAGGAATGGTTGCCAATGAAATTACCAATATTCCTGGAGCAAGTGAAGTATTTCAACTAGGCATTGTCAGTTACTCTAATCATATGAAAGAAAAATATGGGATGGATTCAAAAATCATCGATCAGTATACAGTTTATAGTATGGAAGTAGCAAAAGAAATGGCTAGACTTGCAACTGTCAATGGAGAAAGTGATTATGGAGTAGGGATTACTGGTACATTGAATAGACAAGATCCAAATAATCCAACCGATAAGATGAATATGGTTTATTTTGCTATATATGACCAAAAAGAAGATACATATATTGAACAGACAATGAGTGTGTCATCGCTCGATAGAGTAGAAAATAAAAAAATGATTATGAGATTGCTCGTGATGAGATTAAAAGATTATTTGAAACAAAAGTAGGGTGGTTGTGTGAAAAAGAATATCAAAAGAGTCAATATTTATTCTAATTATAAAGGAGAAAGCCAGACAGTAGTTGCGATATTAAAAAAGAAATTACAAGAGAGAGGTTACCATATTGATAAAAAGCATTTTGATTTAGGAATTGCTGTTGGTGGTGATGGGACTTTTTTAAAAATGGTCCATGCAACAAAGTTTGATTCTAATATTTACTATGCGGGAATTCATACTGGTACTCTTGGCTTTTTACAAGAGATAGACCCAAAAGAAATCGACTTATTTTTAGATAAACTACAAAAGAATGAATTATTAGAAGAAAAAATTAGTATTCAGAAAACAGAAATAGAAGGAATTCGTCCTGTTACACTGCATTCTCTAAATGAAATTGTCATTCGTCAAATGGATTTAAAAACAGTATCTTTAAAAGTAGAAATCAATCGTCAATTTTTAGAAGAATTTGTCGGTGATGGTTTGTTAGTTGCTACAACCATTGGTTCTACAGCTTATAATTTAAGTGTGAATGGGGCAATTGTTGATTCTACCATTCATACACTACAATTAACGCCACTTTCTCCACTGAATAATAAAGCATATCGTAATTTATTAAATTCTGTTGTGATTCCGGAACATAAAACAATTACGATTACACCGAGTGGAGATAATCAAGATAAAAATACAAACTTGATGATTGTTGTCGATGGTACAGTTAAGAAATACCACCACGTCCATAAAATTAAAACAACCGTAGATAGTAGAAGAATTACTTATTTAAAACTTCCAAATCATCACTTTTACCAAAAAGTACGCAATAAATTTATAGAAAAAAATAGTTAGATGTGTGATAATCTAACTATTTTATTTTGTCAAACGATATAAATTAACAGATGGACGATTACAGAAACGATATGGAATGTTATTCGTTGTTCCTATACCACCAGATACAAATAACTTAGTTCCTTCTAATTCATAAGATGCATCTTGATAATTTGTGGCTCCTTTTTTTCTTAAAATACCACCAATTCCAGGAAGACGAATCTGTCCATTTAATGAGTGTCCTGCTAAGATTAATTGAAATTTGTGATAATTAAATTCATCGATATAATCTGGTTCGTGTAATAGTAAAATTTGATAAATTGGATTATTAATTCCATATAATTTATTGCCATTTTGATCTACCGTAGGTAGGGTATTATCAATTTGTTCTTCAATGGCTTTAATTTTGGTTGTAATCATATCTTTTTCTTTTAAATTACTACTGAGTCCACTTAACATAATAGGACTACCAACACCATTGTAAATCAAATCATATGTATTATTTAAATTAATAAAATTACTGTTTTTGATAACTGTTTCCCATTCTGTCTTCTTTTCATCTTCATCTCCAGAAATCGCATATTTATTTGTCGTTACTTCGATTTTTGATAACTCTGTTTCTAAGATTTCTAATTCTTGATTACTATATTCTACATGTTCATCTAATAGATCTCCTGTTAATATGACAACATCTGGTTTTAACTGATTGATTTTTTTGACGATTGTTTTTAAATCATCTTCATCGACAGTTGTTAAATAATGGATATCTGACATGTGTAAAATTTTAAAACCGTGGAAATTTTTTTCAAATAACGAGTTTTGAATACTGTATTCACGGATTTCTAGACCCGTTGTCGCTAGAAACCTACTGTATAAAAAAGTTCCAGCCACAAGCAAAACTAGCACGATAAAAAAAGTCACAAGTTTTTTGATGATTGATTTTTTCTTCTTACGACTAGAACGCATATTTATCACCATAATCATTTTATCATATTTTATAAATATTGAAATCAAAAAAGAAAAGTTACTTGACACTTTTCTTTTATCACATAAATATCATCATCAAAAATTGTAAACACATTAATATTCCATTGTGGAATGTATGTAATCCGACATCGACTAAGACGTTATCTGTTTTAGTTAAAATATAAGCAAAGATAAATCCTGGAACACTATATGGAATAATATATAGAAGTTCTAATGGATTTGCAGTACCACTTAGTAATACGTGTAATCCACCAAATACGAATCCAGATACGATAATAAATAAAACATCATTCTTAATGATATTACGAATTCCTCTTCTAAATACCAATTCTTCCATAGCTGGCGCAATGACAACCGATGTTAGATACATATACAGTGGTGCGATTTGGAAGTTAGAACGGATAATTTGTTCATTTTCTGGTAACATGGTATTATTTCCTGTTAAGTTCATAATGATTAGTATGATGTAGTTAGAAAGCATCATCAATCCTAATAATAAAAACCAATATTTAAAATATTTTTTAAAATATGTTTTGTGATTCTTTTTGATATCTTCGAAATCTTTCTTCAGAGAATCCCATAAAATAAAAATAATCAGTGCTAGTAATAATGCTTGATAAATCAGTAGATATGGAATCTTAATACTATTTGGTAACGTATTGACATCAATTCCCAGTAATATAAAAGGTACTGTTTCTATATAAGAAAAAAAGAAATAAGCAAATATCGCAAGTAGACCACTACCAGCACGTTTTAAGTATGTTTTATCGATTTTCTTCATGTCTTAACCCACTTTCTAGTAATATTATAACAAATTTTTATAAGGAAAATGATATAAAATCATAAAAATAGATGAAATTTCATAAATTTATGGTATAATGGTTACAGTGATTACAGCGAAGAGTGGGACGTTCCCACTCTTTCAATTTAGTGGAGGTATTATGAATATAGGAGAAATTCGCAAGTTATTTGAAGATGTCATTGAAGAAAATGGATATATCTTAGATGAGGTTTTGTATGTCAAAGAAGATGGGATGAATTTTTTACGTGTTGTCATTGACAAAGAGGGAATTATCGATGTTGATGATTGTGTGAAAGTAAGTAAATTAATCAATCCTATCTTAGATGAAGAAGATCCAATTGAAGAAAATTATATTTTAGATGTATGTTCTAAAGAGAAAGGGTGTGAATAAACATGGATATCAAAGAATTTAAAAAAGCGGTTGAAGTATTAGAAAAAGAAAAAGGAATTCAAGAAGATGTGATTTATGATGCGATGGAATTAGCGCTTACATCTGCTTATAAAAAGAATTATCACTCACTATCTAATGTGAGAGTAGATATTAATCGTGAAACAGGGGAAATTAAAGTATTTTCTTTTAAAACAGTTGTTCATGATCCAGATGAATTTGGAATTATTAATGAAGATGAAGTAGATGCTTATTATCAAGCTCATATGGATGATGAAGAGGAAGATGAAGAAAACAAAGAAGAAGAAGTAAAACCAATCAAATATGATCCACGTATTCATTTGACATTAGAAGAAGCAAGAAAACTAGTACCTGGTATTGAAATTGGAGAAACAATCGAAGAAGAAGTAACTCCAAGAGATTTTGGACGTGTTGCTGCTGCTACAGCAAAACAAGTAGTCGTACAAAAAATCCGTGAAGCAGAAAGAAACAATATCATGGAAGAATGGGCTGATAAAGAAGGCGAAATGGTTACTGGTATTGTCGAAATGGAAGATGTTAGAAACTACTACATTAACTTAGGTAGAACCCAAGGAATTCTTCCAAAATCAGAAATCATTCCAGGAGAAACAATCCAAATGGGATCTAGCTTAAAAGTATATATCAGTCGTGTTGATAACAACTCAAAAGGACCATTAATCTTACTATCTCGTAAACACTACGGATTTGTAAAACGTCTCTTTGAATTAGAAATCCCAGAAATTAATGAGGGTACCATTCTAATTTATAGTGTAGCTCGCGAGGCCGGAGTAAGAAGTAAAGTCGCTGTGATGTCTAATGTTATCAATGTTGATCCAGTAGGAGCTTGTATTGGAGAACATGGTAGTCGTATTAGTCGTATTATCGATGAATTAAATGGAGAAAAGATCGATATTATTCCTTATGATAACGATGATATGAAGTTTATTGAAAATGCACTGAGTCCTGCTCGTAATTTACATGTATGTATTACAGATGAAAAGAAGAAAACAGCAATGGTGATTGTGGATGACGAGAATCTTTCTTTAGCAATTGGAAAGAAAGGATTAAATGTTCGTCTTGCAACACGTTTAACACACTTCTCTAAAATTGATGTGAAAACATATGAACAAGCAAGAGAAGAAGGAATTAATATTTTAGAAGGATAGTATGATGAAACAGAAGAAAATTCCAATGCGTACTTGTGTTGTCACAAGAGAGAAATATCCGAAAAAAGAATTAATTCGTGTTGTTAGAACTCCTGAAGGTACTGTAGAAGTAGATACCAATGGACGTATGAATGGACATGGTGCTTATTTAAAGTTAGACCGTGAAGTGATTTTAAAAGCAAAGAAGAGTAAGGTATTAAATCGTCATTTGGAAGTAGAGGTACCAGATACGGTTTATGATACATTGTTAGGGATGGTTGATGAGAAATAATATTTAGAAAGAGGTGATATCTATGATGAGTGTACTAGAATATGCACAAGATGTGAATAAGACAGTAGAAGAAATCATGGAAGCATGTAAGAGACTTGGAATCGATGTACATGGTGAGGATGATATGTTAGATGATGAGGCAATTACTCTTTTAGATAACGATGATTTTGTCAGTGAAGAACAATTAGAAGAAGCCATTGAAGATCGTGTCGAAGAGATGATTGATGAATCTCATATCGAAGTGGATAATACCATTAAAAAAGAGAAACTAAATAATAAGAAGAAACGCGTACAACAATCAAAACAACAAAAGAAAGATAACTTTAAAGCGAAGAAAAAAGAAATGTATAAGAATAAAGAAAAATTAGTTTCTAATACACCAGTAACAGATGAGAAGACTGTTGTTTATAAAGAGGGGATGACAGTTGCTGATCTGGCTACTGCACTAGGGGTAAAGAGTGCAGATTTAGTAAAGAAATTATTTACACTAGGAATTATGTGTACAGTAAATCAGAGTTTAGGATTTGATAATGCTTCTATTTTAGCACTTGAATATGGAAAAGAGTTAAAGAATGAAGAAGCAGTAGATGTAACCAATTTTGAAAACTTTGAAATTCATGATAGAGAAGAAGATTTAGTATCACGTGCTCCTGTTGTTACAATTATGGGACATGTTGATCATGGTAAGACAACTCTTTTGGATACAATTCGTAAGACAAGTGTTGCCGAAGGAGAAGCAGGGGGTATTACGCAAGCAATTAATGCATATCAAGTAAAATATCATGATAAACCAATTACTTTTATCGATACACCAGGACATGCTGCGTTTACGGAAATGCGTGCGAGAGGAGCTAGTATTACCGATATTATCATTATTATTGTAGCTGCTGATGATGGTGTTATGCCACAAACAGAAGAAGCAATTGATCATGCGAAAGCTGCTAAAGTACCAATTATTGTGGCAATTAATAAAATGGATAAACCAGGTGCTAATCCAGATAGAATTATGCAACAATTAACAGAATATGGTCTTACTCCAGAAGAATGGGGTGGAGATACATTATATAACCGTATTGTCGCAACGACTGGAGAAGGAATTGATTCTCTTTTAGAAAATATATTATTAATTGCTGATATGGAAGATTATAAAGCAAATCCAAATCGTTATGCCAGCGGTACAGTTGTAGAATCAAGATTAGATCCACATGTTGGACCAGTTGTTACATTATTAATTCAAAATGGAACCCTTCGTTTAGGAGATCCAATTGTTGTTGGTACAGCATATGGTAAAGTACGTACTATGAAAAATGATAGAGAAGAAGAGATTACAGAAGCATTACCATCAACACCAGTATCTGTGACAGGATTAAACGATACACCAATTGCTGGTGATAAGTTTATGGCTTTTGAAACAGAAAAACAAGCCCGCAGTATTGGAGAAGAGAGAAAAGAACAAGCTAAGACAAAAGAACGTTCTAGTCAAAGAGCTGCTTCATTAGATGACTTATTTGCTCGTATTCAAAGTGGTACCAAAGAAATTAATGTCATTATTAAAGCTGATGTGAATGGAAGTAGTGAAGCTGTTAAAAATTCACTAGAAAAACTACAAGTAGAAGATGTACGTGTCAATGTCATTCGTTCTAGTGTAGGAGCTATTACTGAAAGTGATATTGTTCTTGCCAAAGCTTCTGATGCGATTATTATTGGATTTAATGTAAGACCAAATAATATGATGAAAGACCGTGCCAAAGAAGCAGGTGTTGAAATTAGACTTTATGATATTATCTATAAAGTAGTAGAAGAGATGGAAGCTGCTATGAAAGGTATGTTAGAGCCTGTTTATGAAGAAAAGACACTTGGTACAGCGGAAGTAAGACAATTATTTAAATTCTCTAAAGTAGGTACCATTGCTGGTAGTTATGTAACAGATGGTATCATTAAACGTTCTAGTAAGGCACGTGTTATTCGTGATGGAATTGTAATTTACGATGGAAATATCAATTCTGTACAACGTGGTAAAGATACAGTTAAAGAAGTAAAAAAAGGATTAGAATGTGGAATTACAGTAGAGAATTTTAATGATATCAAAGTAGGAGATATCATTGAATCTTATGAAATGGTAGAAATTGCAAGATAAGAGGATATTTCCTCTTTTTTTTTCGAATAATATATATAGGTGATGATACATGAAAGAAGAGATTATTCAGAATTTAGAAAGATTAGTACGTTATCCAAGTATTTCTGCTGAAGAAGAGAATACTCCCTTTGGAATACAAAATAAAAAGTGCTTAGAAGAAGCACTAAAAATAGGGGATAGTTATGGTTTAAAGACTAAGAATTTAGATGATTATTGTGGTTATATTGAAGTAGGAGAAGGGAAAGATATTATTGGTATTCTATGTCATTTAGATGTTGTAAAAGAAGGAAATGGATGGAATACCAATCCTTTTCAGTTAACAGAAATAGATGGTAAATTATATGGAAGAGGAGTCAGTGATGATAAGGGTGCAGTAAGTGCGATGTTATATGTCATGAAATTATTAAAGAGTATGAAAATACCAAACAATAAGAAAGTGAGATTGATTCTCGGTTGTAATGAAGAATCTGGTTCTAAAGATATGGAGTATTATAAAAAAGTAGAAGGAGATATTCATTTGGGTTTTACACCAGATGCAACTTTTCCCGGTATTCATGGAGAAAAGGGAAGAATCTTAATTTCTTTTCAAACCAGTCATACCAATGTAATCGATATTACAGGTGGAACAAGTGATAATGCAATACCAGACTATGTCAAGATTACCATTTTAAATCATAGTTATGATGCCTCCTTATTGACATCGTACTTAGAAGAACAACACTTAAACTATCATATAACAAAACAAGATGAAATGGATCAGATTGAGGTATTTGGAACTTCGGCTCATGCTTCTACTCCTGAAAAAGGAAGAAATGCTATCTCTTATTTAATGTATGCTTTAGAAGTAGCTCATTTTCATGACCCTTTTGTTCAACAATATAATCAGTATATCGGTTTATCTTATGATGGAATAGGACTAGGTATCAATGAGAAAGATCCATATGGTATTCTAACATGTAATCAAGGTGTCATCAAAAAAGAAAATAATCAAATCATTGGAACATTAGATATCCGTGTTCCTGTCACTTGTCATATCGAAGATACCATTCAGAAGATAAACAAACTTCACATCAAAGATTGGAAGTTCGAAATATTAGATCAAGATGAATCTCTTTACTATGAGTTAGAAGATCCCCTTGTCCAAAGTTTATGGAAGGCATATCAAAAAGTAACTGGTGATACGAAATCAATTCCTATTACAACTGGTGGAGGTACGTATGCCAAAAGTATGAACAACTGTATCGCTTTTGGTAGTGCCTTTCCAGGAGTAGATAATCGTATTCATCAAGCAAATGAATTTGTATCTGTAGAGGAATTATTGAAACAAGTAAAAATATACTATCAAGCAATTATCAATTTATTAGAGCAATAAAAAAAAGAGATAACTCTCTTTTAGTCAATAAAGATAGATGTTTTTTCTTTTCTTTCCTCTTTTTCTTTTGGGAAAGTAATTTTTAAACTTCCATCTTTGAATTTTGCTTTAATATCTGATTCATCAATATCACCAACATAGAAAGATCTAGATACTTCTCCATAATGGCGTTCACGACGGATATATTTACCATTCTCTTCTACCTTATCTTCCTTTGTAGCATGAATTGTTAAATATCCATCTTTGTAATCTACTTGAATATTATCTTTATCAAATCCAGGTAGATCTGCTTCTAGGTGGTACTTCCCATCTTTTTCATAAATATCTGTTTTCATAAGATTACTATCTTTCCATGCTCTGGTATCAAACAAATCAAATGCATCGCTAAAAAAATGATCTCTTGGAATTAAATCCATATATTTCCACCTCCATTATCAATATAATACTGAATTATGGGAGAATTATGTCAAATTAAAAAAATTTAATATTTTTTATACATTTACGAATGATTAGAATATTGGTATAATATGTTTGAGGTGAAAGTATGAACCAAGTAAAAATTGAACGTGTTAATAGTTTATTAGAAAAAGAAATTAGTACGATATTAATGATGGAAGTAAAAGATCCTGATATTCGTTTTGTTACCGTTACTAAAGTAAATACTACCAATGATTTAAGTTATGCGAAAGTATATGTAACTGTGATGAGAGATGATAAAAAAGAAGAGACATTAAAAGCATTAAAAGATGCGAAAGGTTTTATTCGTAAAGAATTAATGGATCGTGTTGAATTAAGACATATTCCAGAATTGCAATTTGTTTATGATGATTCTATCGCTTATGGACAAAAAATTGAGTCTATTATCGATGAATTACATGAAGAAGAGAAAAAAGATGCATAACAATATCGAGTTTTGACTCGGTATTTTTTTCTTTTCATTAAGGATAAAATATGGTATATTGGATATAGTAGAAGACTCGTGAGGTGTAGTATATGAACA
>ENA-ORMR01000778-ORMR01000778.1-human-gut-metagenome-genome-assembly--contig:-NODE-778-length-28493-cov-4.100781_pt1 | contig 28493 bp, 29 predicted proteins | sample MGYA00242107_ERZ509003 | MGnify/ENA primary metagenome ERZ509003 (study PRJEB26280, sample SAMEA2338699) | human gut metagenome | biome: human gut; feature: human-associated habitat; material: faeces...
TATTTGAAACGTATTGATATTATAACATAAAATGAGTTGCTAAGATCTACTAAACTACTGGCATATCCAGTAGTTTGTTTACAAACAAAAAAATCAACCAGATTTTATTTTCTGATTGATTTTCATATATTTCAATTCAATATATAGAATGCTTTCTAATTATTCTGTAAATATAATTCATACGGATTAGCGTTAATGTATGTAACTATTTGTGTAACTCCTGGCATTTCTTGTATGTTTTCTGTGATATTTTTTATGTCTGCATTAGTTTTTATTTTGAATGAGGCTGGTAAAGGATTATTTTCTTCATTGTATTCATCTAGTACATTTTTATTGTCTTTCATTTTACTTTTAAGTTTTTCTAATTCTTGTTGTTTAGAAATATATTCAATTTGAGCATTGCTGTCTTTTTCTGTTATCTTATTTTTTATATTTTCTAGTTCTTGCCCAGATATATTGTCTTCTAGGTATATTTGCATTGTTGAAGATACTTCTTTGTATTTTATATATGCTTGTATGTTAAATATTATAAAACATATTAGGCATATTGAAATCATTGCTATTAGTGCGTTTTTTCTGGTTATCTTATGTCTAAATTTCTTTAGAAAATCTATTTCTTTTTTTGAGTTTTTTTTGGTGCAATCTTCCCTTATTTCTTTTAAAAATCTTTGACATTCATCACATTCTTTCAAGTGATTTTCTACAAATTCTTTAGATGTATTACTTAAAATATTGTCATTATAGCTAAACAACAAGTCTTTTACAATATCACATTCATTTTTCATCTTTCAATTCCTCCTTTAATTTTTGCTTACCACGGAAAAATACAACACGTGCCCAGTTTGATGTTTTGTTCATTATTTCTGCAATTTCGCTATACTCAAACTCGCATATTTACTGATTTGACATAGCCATGTTGATATTTTGCAATCACCTCTAAATTTTTTGATGTCTTTTACTGCTACTAAAAAAGTTTCTTGAACAATTTCTTCTGCTGTATCTTTGTTTCCTGTTAAGCAGAATACATATTTGTAAACTATTTCAATGTATTTTTCATATATCGAATTCATATCCTGCATAACGTTCCTCCTTTCACTTATTTAGTGTGTTTTGCTGTTGCTATGTTACAATATTTTTTAATTATATAATATTTTTTAATAAACGAAAATAAATCCTTCTCGTTAAATTTCTAACAAGAAGGATTCTTTTATTATTGATTAAATATTATTCTCATTTTAATGTGTATTGACTTATGCCTGGCTCTACAAATATTGCATCATTTACATTATCAGATGTAGATTCTTTTTTCTGTAATTGCTCCATTAAGTACGTTTTTGATAAGTAAAGCCTATCTTTTTCTATATATATTTCTTTATCTTCAAATGGGAAATTTTTTATATAAAAAGCATTCTTTATCATGTGAATATATGATTCCTATTGCTTGTAAATATGAGTATATGATAGTTGATCCAACAAATTTCATTCCTCTTTTCTTTAAATCTTTCGAAATATCATCTGATAATTTTGATGTTGTTTTGTCACTTTCATATACTATTTCGTCATTTGTAAATTGTTTTAAATAATTATGAAACGATCCAAATTCTTTTTGAATTTCTTTAAATATTTTTGAATTTGTTATACTAGCATTTATTTTCAGTTTATTTCTGATTATATTTTTGTTTGATAATAGTTCACTTATCTTTTTATCATCATAGTTTACAATCTTTTCAATATCAAAATCATCATATGCTTTTTCAAAGCTCTCTTTTTTATTTAGTACACATTCCCATGATAATCCTGCTTGAAATGATTCTAATATAAGCATTTTATATAAGTATTCTTCATCTAAATTTAACTTACACCACTCTTCATCATGATATTTTATATACTTTGGATTTTTTAAATTACACCATTTACATCTAGTTAATTCTTTCATAAAATCTCCTAATTCGATTTATTTTTAATAATAATTCATTGCGTACTTTTATTAATTATTTTTAGCTATTTTGTAAGCTAATTCTAAAGCTAGCGCTGGAACTTTAACTTTTTTATCAAAGTTTATAAGTTGGCTTAAACTTCTAGCATCCCATTCTATTGCATCCAAATTATCTCCAGCATAATAGAAAGTAAAGTAATCTAAATTTTTGTATTGACAGACTGCTCCTATTGATGCTCCTTCCATTTCAACACAAACAGCACCTTTGGACTTGAAATAATTTATTTTTTCTCTTGTTTCTCTATAAAAGGCATCTGTTGTCCATGTTGCACCTTCTGTATATGAAAAATCATTCTCTTCTAATATTTTTTCAAACATTTCTTTATACTTTTCATTTAATTCAACTGACTCAGAATCAGGTAAATAGTGATAACTCGTTCCTTCGTCCCTATATGCTTTTGTAGGAATAATTATTGAACAATCTTCTATTTTCGAATCTAAAACACCACAATTTCCAAATATAATAAATGTATTTACTCCATTTACATTTAATTCTTCTATATCTGAACTAATCCATGGCCCACTGATTCCTGCTAAAAACAATGTGAATTCTTTATCTTTGTAGTTTATGATATGAATTGGTCTTGATATACTAGATCCTCCAAAATTTCCTATTTGTACGCAATTATATTTTTTTACTATGTCCTTATATAAATGTTCTGAAAAAACACCTATTGCTATTGATGGTAACTTTAAATTCAAATCATGTACACCTTCTAAATTTTTTATTCCAGTTGATGGAATAATACCTTTTTCGTTACTATAAAATATCATTTTAAACCTCTCATATAATTTCTATATTTGTCATAATTATAATTTAATCTTTTTTTTCAGTCAAATACTTATATTAATAATAGTAAAAGACACAGGGTCGACAATTGTCAGTCCTGTGTCTTTTGCTTATTATGAAACTTTAATCGCCAAAGCCAACCAAATTTGGATTGTTTGCTGCTTTATCAGCTTGAAATTCTTTAATCTCTTCAAATCCAAATGCTTGTGCTAGTATATTTCCAGGAAATTTCTTTACCTTTTTATTATACTTTCCAACCATCTCATTGTAACTAACTCTAGCATTCGTAATTTTATTTACCGAAGCTGATATCTCATCCATAAGTGCTGTATATTGTTCCCCAGCAGCTAATGTTGGATAATTTTCAACAACCAAGTTAGTTAGTCTATTAATTTGAAGTGATACCTCTTGATTGGCTTCACTAATTTTGTCTGGATCTTGCGTATCAAAGCTACCTGAAAGAGGTGCTCTAGCATTTGCAATATCAGCAAATACTTGTTCTTCATGATTGCTATATGCTTTTACCGTTTTTACTAAATCAGGAATTAAATCCAACCTGTTTTGCATCATTGTTTCAACATTGGCTTCTGCAAGTTTTACATTTTCTTGCATGTCAACCATAGAATTGTATGTTGATACAAACGTACTGTCTAGAATTATAATTGGTAAAACAATACAGCAAACTGCTATTATTGCTATTATTAGTGTAGAATTACTTTCTTTTTTCATGTCTATTGCCTCCCTAAAGTTTAATTAAAAGTATCTATTGGTTCCTCCACCATGTGAAACACCTCCATGACCGCCAAAGCTTCCTCCACTATGATGGTGATAATTGCTACTGTGATAAGAGTTTCTGCGTCTACGTTCTTCTTACTCACGTTCTCTTCTACGTCTAGCCTCCTGCTCGTTATGATCATCGTTTGCTTTTCTTAGCATGTTCTTTAATTTTTCATAAAGCATAACGTCAAAGAAAGTAACAGCTGCAGGATTTAATTCTTTATAGAATTCCATAGCTCTTTTTAACTTGCCTCTGTCATCTTCATCAGGTGTTCCAATGCTCGAAATAATATCATTTACGCTTTTCTCAGCTTTTTTAGCTTCTTCATATAGTTTATGAGATTGTTTCGCATCAGACCACATCTTTTTGAATAAACAAAGCCATTCCCAAAAATAGATAGGGCTTATCATTAAAGTTAATAAAAGAGAGCACCAACACAATTTAAAGTTGGTGCTCTCTTTTTATTCTTTTAACAAACTTACTTCATACTGCCCTTTTTCGATCTTTTCAATTCGAATCAAAGTAGGGCTAATAAGATGCTCCATCGAGCAAGCAAGCTTGACGCAAATGGTTAGAATGTCAATGTTACTATCTATACCATCTTTCACAGTCTCCTTTACATATTCTATGTCATTTACTGTGAGAGGCTGATTAGATACAACCGTTACTTTCTGTACCTTGCTTAATGCTTGCCATTTTTTCCGAATTCTAGTTAGAATTTTCATAAAAACAGCTCCTTTCTAGCTCTTGATGTTCATATTATATTATAAAAAGCTATGTTTTTCAATAGTTTATGTAAACTTTTCAGATTCTTACTTTATATACCAGGTATTCTGCAGAGTACGATTAGTTTGTTTTTCTTTTATCAATTTGACATAAAACTGTAAAGGTCATACAATATATATTGTAGTATTATTAACCGTTCTCAAAAACAGACTTGTTAAGGAGGAAACTATGGGAAGACGATGCGTTGATAAGAATTGCTCTAAAAATTGTAAGTATGCTTTTTTAGAAAAAACAACTGTAAGATCAGAAAGCTATTTAGATGGCCACAAGGAAGATGAATTTGATCAGGATGCAATTAATGTATACTGCAATCATCCCTCATTAAAGAAGAAACTGTACATAGATTTTGTTATCATACTTGATGAGTATTTGGAACCTAATTTTCCTTGTCCTATCGATAATGAAAAACAATCTTTTATGTCCAAAATAATTAATTGGTGTAATTCATTGAGGCGTCATAATGATACTGTTCATTAAAGTAAAGAAAAAAGATTAAGAAATGTTTTCGAACGATTCTTAATCTTTTTTCTTTTTTTACATTCTTTGTTTTTTACTATAATGGTTATATCACTTAGAGTTAGCTCTAAGTCAATACCTTTTTTTATTTTTATCATTTTCTAAATTTATAAAATTATTTTTCCAAATATTATCTATGCTTTTAGTATTCCAATATTTATTGTTAATTATAAAGTTTTAAAATATCTTGTTGTTTGAAATTGTCAAATATCTACGCATTGGCTTTGTTAACATAATTTGTTATAATATATGTGTAATCAAAATTTATCTTTTTAAATTAAAGGAGGTCTGTTATTATGACAGAAGGAACAATGGACATCTATAAAATGAAGGCATCAGAAATCAGAGATTTACGGAAGCTGTTTGGATTAGCCGATGAAGCAGCAGAAGCTGCTACAGTTATCAAACAGCAGTACTCATCGGCTTTTGGAATCGGATGCACTGAAATTGATGTGTACAGCGTTGACAATTTCGGTGAGTACTATGGAAATGCTTCTCTTAGTATCGATGGCACATGGAAGTATTCTGACAACTGGGGTGGTCACAATGAGTGGAAACTTGACTGCTCTTCTGAAGAGACCATTTACCGTTTCTTCGTAGAAGCATATCTGAAAGAAAAGGTTTCTGAACATGATGATTTCCTCACTCCGGTGAGATATTTCAGAAGGTTCATTGAGCAGGAAAAGAAAAAAATGGAAAAGAATGATTAATCTTTTCTAATCTGAACCTGCTTGGTGGCTAGGCAAACGCCTAGCCACCTTTTCTTATATCTAAAATTTATTTTAGATATGTTATTATAATACTAGTTAAAATGACTATGGTAATTTATTTTATAATAATACACCTTAATAAAATGAAGAGTTGTTATAAAATTAAGAAACCCCCACGGACCAGCTTAAGCAAGTTCGTGGGGTTATTAGGTTCTAGAGGTTTACGAGAGAAAAATCTGATAAAACAACCATCCTACAAATAATGCTAAAAGCAAATATTTTAGGGTGAATGTTTCAATTAACCATAACACTACCAAACCAATCAAGATATATCCTAGACAACCCATTGTTGCACCTCCTTATTTATCCTTTAATTAGTTTGAAAATGATACAAGCTCCTATGGCACATGCTAGTGATTGTACAATCCATAGGTATCCCATCAATGTTCCGTTAACCAAACCTAATACTAACTCGATGCACAAGTATGCAACAAGCAGCACAAGTAGCATTTTAACAATGCCTTTCCAGTGATTCACTAGAAAAACTAGTGTAAGAATAATAGCCAATGCTGTAAAAATTGTTCCTACGGTCATAATGTTCTCCTCCTATACTGGTTGTGTTTAATATATTGTTTCATTTATTATTATATCTTGTTTAAGCAACCTTTTCAAGTTTTATAGCAATATAACACCACCATAGTCTATTATTTCTAAATTCTTGAAATCGATCAATTCTAGTTTTTGCTTGTTTAAGAAGTCAACCAATTTTGATTTTGAATTTAATTTATCGCTATCTCCGAATAAAATAAATTTATTATCTATAATGCAACTCGAACCACCTATAAATCCGTTCATATTGGTTATATTTTTATTTTTATCTTGTAGATGTATAATTTCATCTCTTAATAATAAAACGTCTATATTTTCTTTTTGAAGTGTTTTATATATACCTTCATCAGATGTTATACACGAATTTTCGGATGTAACAGCTATACTGCACTTTGTATATCCTTGCTTTATATTTATTTTTTCTAGTCCTATACTGTTTATATAATCATTTACTAAAGAATCTGTATATTTAAAATTATGTATTATTTTTTTCCCGATTTGGCATATATTATATTTGACATCGTCTGGATATTGTTTTCCTACTGAAGAACTACCTTTTTGGGTTTTCAATTGTTTTTCCAATTTTAAATTTGGTGCTTGAAATATTTGGTCATTTATTTTGCAAAAGAAGATATCTGGATGTGCTGATATTTCATCATACACGCAATCTTGGCATTCTATTTCTATAAGTTCACCATATTTTTTTAAATATTCTTTTTCTTCATTTCTCATTCTTGAATCTATTATTATTTTCATATGCTTTCCTTTTAACTTTAAATTTCTTTTTTATTTTTTAAATAATCTAAAAAACAATTGCATCCTTCTATAACATCATTAAATGTAATATCAAAATTTCCTGTATACCATGGATCTGCAATATCTCTTGGGTTATCAGAAAAGTCCAAGAGTCTATATATTTTGTGGTCTATGTCTTCTCCAACTATTCTTCTGATATTAATTATATTTGATTTTTCCATTCCAATTATGTAGTTATACTCGTCATAATCTTCTTTTCTTAATTTCGTAGCTCTTCTTTTTTCGAACGGAATTTTCTCTTGTGTTAACTTATTACGTGTTCCATAATGAATATCGTTGCCTACTTCTTCACTTGAAGTAGCTGATGATCTTATACAAAAATTATTCTCTAATCCTCTCTTTTTTACCATGTCTTTAAGTACAAATTCTGCCATTGGAGAACGGCATATGTTTCCTAAACACACAAACATTACTTTTATCATTATAACTCCTACTTTCAATTTACAATTTATTTTTTGTAACTAAAATACTAGTTATATTTTACGGTATAACTAGTATTTTAGCTTTTATATTATTCTACGCTCTTCAAACTTTCAATCATATCTATTTTCTTTAAAACAAAGTGTATTACTTTGTTAACTATCCATGAAAATACTGCTGTTATAACTGCTGCATATACATAGCTTATTGGTTGAACGTGTCTGATGAATTTTAGTTTATCTATTTCAACACTTGCTACAACACCGTTGGTTAGGAAGTATCCAAATACTAATCCTAATGCAATTCCAACTATTGTAAATATTATGTTTTCTTTATTGATATAGTTATCAACTTCTTTATCATAAAAACCTAATACTTTTAGTGTGGCTAATTCTCTTTGACGTTCTCCTATGTTTATATTTGCTAAATTATATAGCACTACAAATGCTAGAAGTGCTGATGCTATTACTAATATTAAAACAACGTAATTTAGTGTTCCTAGCATGTCTCTTATTGAGTTTACTAATGCTGATATAACTGATACTGATGCAACACCATCAATGTTTAATAGTTTTTCTGATATTTGGTCTAATTGTTCTTCTGATGTATTTTCTGTTGCGTTTAATAGTATCATGTTTGTTTTAAATGTTTTTATATGTGTTTCGTAAAATTCTTTTGACATATATACATAGTTTGTTACATAGTTTTTTGCAATTCCTGATACTGTTAATTTATATTCTATGTTATCACTGTCTATTAATGAAACTTCATCTCCTAGATTAACATTTAAAAATTCTGCTACCTTGTCTGTAATTATTATTCCATCATTTGATAGTTCTAATTTTTCACTTGTTTTATAGTCCATTATATTGCATGATTTTTCAAATTCTTCGTTTGATTCTGGCGCTAATATTGTGACGTCATATGATGTCCCATTAGTTTTTATTTTTCCTGTGTTTGCACATACTTTTGAATATGAATCAATATGTTCGTCGTTTGTAAGTGTTTCTTCAATCTGTGCTAAATTGTCTGTGTTTGATAATGTTACAGTTGAATCATATTTAAATATTCCACCGTATTGTGAGGCTGGAATATCTATTATTGAATCGCGTATTCCAAATCCTGTTAGCATAAGTCCTGTACATCCTGCAATTCCTATGATTGTCATTATAGCTCTTTTTTTGTATCTGAATATGTTTCTTATTGTTACTTTTTTTGAAAAGTTTAATTTATTCCATATAAATGTCACTTTCTCTAGTAATATTTTCTTTCCGTTTTTAGGTGCTTTTGGTCTCATAAGTACTGCGGGCATTTCTTTTAATTCTTTATATGCTACTATTATTGTTGCTCCACCTATGCACACAAATGCAATAAGTATTCCTGCTAATCCAATTTCTAGTTGATAATTTAGATGGAAATCTGGAATTGTATACATTGTAGAATATAGACTCCATACTATACTTGGTAGTAAATAAAATCCTATGCTCATTCCTAATACGCCTCCTATTATACAAGCTAGGAATGCGTATAATACGTATTTTGTAATTATTTGAATGTTTGTATATCCTAATGATTTTAATGTTCCTATTTCAATTCTTTCTTCTTCAATCATTCTTGTCATTGAGGTTAAACTTATTAGTACTGCTACTAAATAAAATATTACCGGAAATAATTTTGATATATTTGACATTGTTTTAATTGCATCAAAAATATTTGCATATCCTAAATTGTCAAATCTATCTTGTATGTACCATGTTGCTTTTTCTATCTGGCTTATTTTATCTTTGGCTTCATTTATTTCTTTTTGTGCATCATCTAATTTAGTTTGTGCCTCTGCTTTCCCTGCTTCAAACTCACTTTCTCTTGTGGCCAATTCTGTTTTACCACTTTCTAGTTTCGCTTTATTTGATTGTATTTCTCTTTTAGCAGATGCAATTTTATTATATGTTGATATTTTAGTTGTAGATAATTGTTGTTGCTTTGTTGTTAATTCTGTTTTAGCTGCTGATAATTGCTGTTCACCTTCTAGAAGTTGTTGTTCTGCTTTTGCTAAGTTATTTGTTATTTCTTCTTTTTGTGCCTTTAGATTTTGAATTGCTACAGTAGCTTGATATATTAATGCATCAACTTGACTTGTATCTGTCTGTCCCGCTTCTATCATTGCTTTTTTCTGGTTCTCTAACGTATTCAAATTTGTTTGCGTTTGTGAAATTAGTGTATCTATATTGTCTATTCCTGCTTGCGCATCTGCTTTTTGAATATTGAATTGTTCACGCCCCTTGGCTAATTCATTTTCCTTACTATTCAATGTTGCTTGTGCATTTGCGATTTCCGCTTCTGCATTACTAAATTGTTTATTGGCATTTGCTTCTTGAAGTGATATTTCGCTTTCTGCTTTTTTTAGTTTTTCTTCTGAACTTGTTAATTCTGTTTTAGCATTATTAATTTGCGTTTCTGCGTCATTTAGCTCTTTCTCTACTTCTGCTTTTTTAGAGTCATATTCTTGTTGTGCATCATTTAGTTTTGAATTTGCTTCGTTTATAAGGCCATTATATCTTGCTTCTTCTCTTTCTTTTTTTATGCTTTCTACTTTTGAAATTACAGGATTAACTTTGTTTAAATATTCCTCACTATTTGTAACGCATTTTCTTGCATCTTTTACTGTTGCACATATCTCGGTATAATAGTCCAAATTAATAACATCATCTTTTACGTATATAAAATATTTAACACTTCCATTTCCTATTGATGTATTTCCACGCTCACTAGATATGTATATAGGAGTATCTGCTATTCCAACAATAGTTAATTCTTTTTGAGTTATAATTGGTGTGTTGTCTTCGTTTGTATCTGTATTTTCAATAGTTATTTTTTTACCTATTAAATCATTTACATCTTCAGTTATTGTATATCTTTTATCTAATAAACATTCATTAGAATTTTTGGGCATTTTTCCAGCTACTATTGTTGGACAATTTATATTTTGATTATATTCTATTATTTTACAAACATTTTCTTTTTCATTAATTTGTGACAATGCATCTTTTGTTTGTAGTCCATATACTTCATCTATACCATCTATTTGTTTTATTGCATTTACATCATCATCTGTTAACCCCAGTGTTGAAATGACATTTATATCATACATTTTATTATTATCTGTATAACTGTCTAGGCTATCTAACATATCTGGACTTGATGCTGTTAATCCGGCATAAAATCCTACTCCTAAAAATGCCATAATTAATATTGATATGAATCGTCTTCTAGTCTTACTTATTTCTTTTAAATTATTTTTTATTAATGATTTTTTCATTTAAAAGATTTCCTTTCTTTGCTTCTTTATTTTTTACCATTCAATATTATCAATAGATTCTGGTGTTTCATTTATAATTATATCTTCAGCTGTTCCATTTTTAAAATGTATAACTTTATCTGCCATTGGTGCTATAGCTCCATTATGTGTAATGATGATTACTGTCATGTTTTCTTTTCTTGACATGTCTTGTAATAATTTTAATATACTTTTACCTGTTTTATAATCTAGTGCTCCTGTTGGTTCATCACATAATAATAACTTTGGATTTTTAGCTATTGCTCTTGCTATTGCCACTCTTTGTTGTTCTCCTCCTGATAATTGTGAAGGAAAGTTATCTTTTCTATTTTCTAGTCCTACTTTAGTTAATATGTCATCTACGTTTAGGGCATCTTTACAAAGTTGCGTTGCTAATTCGACATTCTCTTTTGCTGTCAAATTTTGTACTAAATTATAAAATTGAAATACAAATCCTATATCATTTCTTCTATATGTTACTAATTGCTTACTTGTTAATTTTGTAATTTCTTTATTATCTACTATAACTTTACCTGATGTTGCTGTATCCATTCCTCCTAGTATATTTAGTGCAGTTGTTTTTCCAGCTCCACTTGGCCCTACTATGACTACTAGTTCTCCTTTATTTATTTCAAAATTAGTATTATTTAGGGCGTTAATTTTAACTTCTCCCATTTTATACTGTTTAGTTATATTTTTAAATTCAATATATGGCACTGTTGGTGCTCCTCCTTTAATCTAAAAATTTAAATAAGTTTAATCCTATTTCTTCATCTTTATATCTATCTACTTCTCCGTCTATTAATGTAATTACCATTTCACATGTTGCGCTAATAATTGCTTTATTTAAATGTCCTCCAAATACTTTTCCTTCGCAATCGCCTGCACTCATGTGTAAATGTGAGTAAAACTCTCCATTCATTGTATTTATTGTCCCTGTTAAAGATACTATTTCAAAATCTCCTTTAAATTCATTTGAGTAATATTTCTTTTCTTGTGTTTTAAAAACTCCTACTGTAAATTCTCCTACTGCACCTAATGCATTTATGTTAGCAAGCTTGATATTTTCTTTTAACGCAATTTCTTTAACTTTTTCTAAAATTTCTTCTCCTTTATCTATTCTAGCTACAATCTTATTTCCAAATTTTCTGTATTCCATAATATTTCTCTCCTTTTCAAACTTTTCGTACATATTATATATTATTTCTTTAGTTTGTTAAACTGTTTTTTTAAAAAGATATTTATAGATTGAAAAACTATTTTTTTAATATTATAATCCTAAATAAGGTGGTGATATTTTTATGATTAATCGTGACGAAAATCCTGTTTTTTTGAATGATTTTCTTGATTATTCTGCAACAATTTTGAATAAATCTCCTAATACTATGAAAGAATATAATTATGATATAAATCACTTTTTAAGGTTTATTAAATATAAATTTAAAATGGCTCCTATGGATGATGAAGTAGGTTTATCTAATATAGTTATTAGTGATATGGATATTTCTACTATTGCTAAGATTCAATTAGAAGATATTCATGCTTTCTTAGGATATATGAAAGAAACTTTTCATAGTAAACCTGCTACATTGGCTCGTAAAGTTTCTAGTATTAGGGTATTTTTTCATTATATGTGTAATAAGACTAAAAAAATTTCTAATAATCCAGCTATTGATTTGGAGACTCCTAAGCTTGGGAAAAGACTTCCTAAATACTTAACTTTAGATCAAAGCCGTGAATTACTAAAGGCTGCTGCTATGCCTCCAGAAGGTACTCATGGAAACCATGATAATTCTACTAGAAATTTTGCAATTATTACTTTGTTTTTAAATTGTGGTATGCGTTTATCTGAATTAGTTAATATAAACATTAAAGATATTGATTTTTCTGAAAATAAATTAAACGTTATTGGTAAAGGTAATAAAGAACGTACTATTTATTTAAATAAAGCTTGTATTAATGCTATAAATGCATATCTTGCTGATAGACCTCGTGAAGGAGTTAAATTTGATTCTCGTGACGCTTTATTTTTAAGTGAACAACGTAGACGTATTAGTAATAGAACTGTTCAATATGTTGTTAAAGAAGAAATGAGGATTGCGGGCATTGATGCAAACAAGTATTCTGTACATAAACTTAGACATACTGCTGCTACTTTGATGTACAAATATGGCAATGTTGATATTAGAGCTCTTCAAGAGCTTTTAGGACATGAAAGTATTTCTACAACTGAGATTTATACTCATGTTGATAATGAACAAATCAGAAGTGCGGTTGAAAATAACCCACTTGCTGATGAATAATATGGAGGTTTTTATATGGAGAAAATAGGTTTTTTTGCTGGAAGTTTTGATCCTTTTACAAAAGGTCATTTACATGTTGTTAAGATTTCCGCACAATTGTTTGATAAAGTTATAATTGGTATTGGTATTAACCCTACAAAAGTCAAAAGATTTGATACAGATGTTATGGCTGATGCTATTAGAAAAGTTTTAAAACGTGAAGGCCTTTCTAATGTTGAGGTTGTGTCTTATGATAATTTGTCTGTTACTACTGCTATTTCTTATAATTCAACTTTCTTAATCAGAGGTATTAGAAATGGTATGGATTATGATTTTGAAGAAACTTTAGCTACTTTTAATAAAGAGTTCTCTAATTTAGATACTATTTATATTCGTGCTGGAGAAGTTGGTCCTATCAATTCTACTATGATTATGGATTTAATTCGTAATGGTGCCGATTTATCTAAATTTTTGCCTGAAGAAATAATTGAAGTCGTAAAAAAATAAGCCTCAGTAATGGGGTTTATTTTTTGCGAATGTTTGTTTTCTTTTATAAATATGTTTTATCTGCTTTTTATCTATTTCTTATTTGTGACATTATTTCTGCTAATGTTATTTCTTTTGAACCGCCTTTTATTCTTTCTAATTTTATTCTAGTTGGTGATATATTTCCTTCAATTAATTTATCTTTTAATAATTTCATGAATACTTCGTCTTCTTGTTTATTACTTGGCGATTTTATTCTATCTACAACCATATCTCCAATTTTCTTATATGCAATTTCTTTTTTCTTTTCTCTTGCTGATCTTGACATTTCTGATTCTACTTCATCAAAACGTCTTAATTGTATGTATTGATCACAAAAGGCAGAAAGTTCATCATATCTTCTTTGTGCTAAAAGATTTTGTGCTACTATTTTAAATAGCTGGCTCTTCTCTACATTTTTTTTGGATAGTTGGTTAAGCTGTTCTAATGCTTTATTAGGATCTTTTATTGAATATGTATCTCCTCTTTCTGACAATAATGTTCTTACTTGAATAGTAACTTGTCTTTCTTGCTGTTCTTTGCTTAATGAAAATCTTGACTTTTCTGTTAAACTTACTCTTCTTTCCGCTTCTTGAGCTATAATTTCATTAGCTTCTTCTATATTCATTGTGCCATTTGCAATACTTTGTACTAATTTTTCTACAGCTGATGGTATATTATTTCTTAAGTTATATGCTGTTTTTTGAGAATTTAGTTTTTGGATTTGTTGTGAAATATTTGAATCGGCTATACCAATTCTATAATTTACCGATTGAGTTTCTCTTGATATTCTAGTGATTCTTGCTTTAATGTTTTGCAATCCTGCTAAGTCAGTAACTTCTTTTAACTCATTTGCTACTGCTAAACTCATTTTTGAACTAATATTTGCTCTTGCTTTACTTAGTAGAATATTTATTTTGTCACCTCTTTTTAAAGATAGGTTTTCCCATTTTTTATCTTCTATTATGAATACAAGTCTTTCTATTTGATCAAATGATAGTCTATGTTTATCTAGAGTTTTCAAATCATTTAATATCGCTATTAATGTTTCTCTTTTATCTTTTTGACTTTGCTCATCTGCACTTTTGCTTTTTTCTTCTATTCCGTCTATTATTCCATCTACCTTCATATAACTAGCTAATTGTTCTGTTGATGGTAATTTGAATTTTTCTTTCTTATCCTCTGGGTCATATATATCAAAATATTTTTTTCTCATTTTATCCATTTCTGTTTCACACTTTGATGCATTTCTTTCTTTTTCTAGTAATGCTTCTTGTATTTGCGCATATGGAATATTAAACTCTGATGATATCGTTTCTGGTTTAAATCCTCTTTCTATTAAAGTTAAAATTTCTTTATTTTCCATTCTTTTCTCCTTAGTATTTTTTATATCATGATTTAGCTTATTTTTCAATCTTTTTATATATAATTGGGTTTTAAAAAAACTCGCCTATGTTTTTACATAGGCAAGCTCTTCTTTTTGGAGTTGCTTCTCACTTTACTAGTAACCTCTTCAAATCGAGTAAGAAATACTTAGCTCTGATAGGAGACTCGGGCACATGTCCAAAATAAAATTCTGAAACTAAATTTGCAATATTGCTCCACTGAAGATATACATCTTTTTCATCAAGTGGTGTCTGATCATCATAAGTGATTTCTTCTCTTTGGAGAATCTCTGCTGTTTTTTCAGACATGCTTTCAAACTTAGCTACCGATTCCGATGGAACAAGCACATGAATAACTTGGCTCACTTTTTCTTTTAATGTGAGATCATTCCTGTCTTCGACTTGTCTTAATTTTCCTTCCATTATTTTCACTGCCTTAACTTTGTCAGCAGTAGGCTTTAACATGCATGGAAAAATTCCATCATGGTATTCAATGTTTGCAGATAACGATCCATTGTCTTCTGGCTTGGCATCATTATCTTTAGCTTTTGGTTTTTCTTTGGTTTGTTCTGCTGGTGCTGCATCATCCCAGTTATGAACAAAACCAATAATCTTTTTAAAGAAGTCCTTCTTCGTGCAATTAAACGTCCCTTTAATCTCATCTCCTATCTTCAACATGGTGTATGAGTTTATGGGAGTTTTCTTGCTTGCAACAGTTTCAATTGTAGACAAAGTAAACCTTTTCACGGTAGCTGCCGCAAGCATCATTTCAATTAATGCTGCTGCATGCTCCTTCGAGAGATTTTCAGCTCTACTTGCTACTTTACTTACAAAGTCAGGATAACTTACCGCATTTTCTGCGATTTGGCTAATTATGTCATCATTAGCATCTTCGGATTTTGCCATAGAATCTGACTTTTTTTCATGGTCATGTTCTTTTTGGTTTGCATCAGGCTGTTTTGATTCTTCATCTTTTTCTCCTGATTCAATTTGTGTGTTTCTGTCTAATACTTTGCCAGGATCAAGCTCTTGCTCACCAGAATCAGGCTGGTTTGGTTCTTGACCATTTTTATCTGGCTCAAGCTGAGTGTTCTTGTCTAATACTTCACTAACATCCTGTTCTTCTTTTTCGTTATCAGGATAGTTGTATGAAAATGATAAAACATTTCCAATCTGACTCATTGCTTCAAGTGCTTTTTGTGGTTTGTTAATGGCCATTTCAATTTTACACTCAAACAAATCTCCTTCAAACCTGAAACCATTAGACTGATTAAACTCTTCTGTTACTAAACTCCGAAACACTTCTACCATTTTTTCTGGGTTTGTCACTTTCCATTTTGCAGATAATTGCATATCTGTACCTCCTAATTTTTGAATGCTTGGTTAACGAGTTTCTGTAGTTTCCCTCCTTGTTTTATTTATTTAGCATAAATAAATCTAATTCCAGATCCTTATTGTAGGACTTAGTATAATATTAGATTATTGCTAAATATGTTTTTGGCACAAACCAATTATGTTAATTATACTGTATTTTTATTGTTCTTTCAAGGCTTTTGCTAAATGGTTTCCTTCATATTAAAATAAAAAATCCAAATTACAAACTTTTTGCATTTGTTAATTTGGATTATATCTAATTTATTTATTATTTTAGCTCATATTTAAATCAGAATATTTTTCTTTCAATTTTACATATCCTAATTCATGCCATTCGTTATATGCAAGATTTAATCTGAATAATAGCTTTGGCTTTGCTCCTGCTCTATTTTTATCGATTACTGCAATATAATATCTTACATCTGGGTCTTCAAATACTTCTAGTTCTTTACAATTTGTGAATCTATCAGAGTCTGAATATTCATAATCATTTAGATGATTTCTTTGTATTTGCTTAAACAATGTTAATGAATCAAATACCTCTTTTATTGTTTTACTTACTGATAAATCATTAATTGTTAGGTTTATAGGTAATGTTGAATTTTCTGATAATTGTATTGATGCTCCTATAAATATATCAAATTTTTGAGCAAGTTCTGAAAGTAATGTTGCTGTTTTCTTTAATTCATCAGCATTTCCAATATTGTTAACATCTGATTTTAATGTGTCGTAAAATACGTATTCAATACCATCTTTATACATATAGTTTGATATTACTTCATGTAAATCATTGTTTGTATATTCTGTCAAATGTACAAAATATACTGAGTTATCTATTTGTTCATTTAACCATTTTGTTACTTCTAATATTTGATTAAATTCTGTTGAGATTGTTATTAATCTTTTTACAAAATCTTCTTGAGTTTCATTATCTAATTTTTTGATAAAACCTTGTTCATCTAATAGTACTTCTTTTGGATTGTCTGCTCTAAATTTAAATTCTAATAATTCACTTTCATTTTTAACTAATTTTTGTTTGTGAAATTTTTGAATTTCTGGATTGTTTATTATTGTTGTAAGAAGGCATAGTCTCATTTTGTCTTCTGTCATTTCGTTTGATACTACTAATACTTTCTTTTTATGTATAAATGCGATATTGCATGCTAAGTTTACTGTGAATCTACTTTTACCTGCATTTGATGGCATAGCATATGTCATAATTTCGCCTTTTCTAAATCCTTTGAAAACTTTTGTCATTACTGGAAAAGGTAGTGGTATACCTTCTCTTAGGTCATTTTTATCATCAAGCCAGAATTCTGCTATATTATTGTTTAATACTGCTTGACTTAATCTGTTTGTTACATTTATTTGCTTTATTGCCGCTTCTACTTCGTCAGCAGACATATTTTTATATTTGATGTAACTTTTTATTTCTAATATCTTGTCTTGTATTTTTCTTGTTGGAGCTTTTATATAACTTCTTTTTAAGATAAATAGCTTTTTTAGTTCTCTATAGATTAATTCAAAATCATATTTTTGATCTAATGGTGCTGCTGCCATTGCACATTTTAAATCATATAATTCTGATATTGCTTTTGGAAAGTTAAATCCTTCTTTTAATTGTGGTGGAGCATGTTTTTCACCTTCTTTAAAGATTACACTTTTGTATAGATTTAAGATTATTTCACTTGAAAAGAAACACAAATCTTTTTCAAAATAAAATTTTGAGATGGCATTTGGTGTTCCATATAATAGCGCAATATAAATAATCTCTAGTGTAAGATTGTCTAGCTCTGGTGGATATAATGGTGCTGGTTCTTCATCTGACGAACTATTCATTCGTGCTATTTTTCTCTCTCTTTCATCTAATACATTTATCTCTCCTTGCAATTGATAGATGAACTCGTCTTTGTCAAATTCTGTTTCTTTATTTTCTTCTTCTTTTTTTAGACGTTCTGTTTCTAATTGAGCTTTTCCTTTGTTAAGGATCTTATTTAGATTTGTCTCTAGTATTTTATAATCACTATTTTCTTCTGTTATCAATCTTTTTTACCTCCGTACATTTATTTCTTTCGATATTTTATCAAATACATTTTAAAAAGTCTAGTTAATATAAAAAAGAAACCGCTACTCTCCAATGTTATATTGAAAAGTTGCGGTTTGAATATGTCTACTAAGACTTTAATTTGAGATTGAGTGTTGTATTGCTTTCGTACTATTATTTATTGCTTTTAGCTCATAGCCATTTGTTTTGCAATAGTCAATAATCCGTTGCAATGCATCTGCAGTATCTTGATGTGTGGACGAATCATGCATAAGCACGATATTAGTACGCCCAGGCTGAACGCCAGCTACTACATTATTATAAATTTCATCAGAGCTATCTGCACCTCCTGCATCACAGCTATCCACATTCCAGTCAAAATATGTATAGCCACGTGATGTTACCTCTTTAGCAGCAGCTGTCATGATTCCATTACAGTAATTTTTGCTTACTGTGTTAGAACTTCCTCCCGGAAAACGAATAAATTTTGCAGTATAACCATTGGTTGTGTCATAGACCATATCTCTCAACTTATCGAAATTGTTCATCAATACATCCAAAGACGTATAAATTTCAGAATAATTGTGAGAATAGCCATGCAATCCAATTGTGTGTCCAGCATTCATCTCTTCTTGGACTAGTTTAGAATTTTCTTCGTCATATCCAACTACAAAGAATGTTGCTTTAACATCATTTTCTGCAAGTGTCTTCAAGATTTGAGGAGTAATGTTTTGAGAAGGTCCATCATCAAATGTAAGAAACACACACCCTTTTGCAATATCAATGTACCTAATTGCTCCTCCTTGATTGTCGCTGCTATCTGCTACAAAGTATTCCATATAGTAGCGATTTTCTTCGTATTGAACTAATTCGGATGTCACTTTACTGGTTACATCTCCATCGTACGAATCTACCGCTTCATAACCAGGTTCCACAAATTGTGAAATATCGTCTAGTGTCATCATAATATCACCTGATAAGTTAATGACTGGTGGCTTATTGTCCACTACATTATAAACCTTATGAAACTTCTTTCCTAAGAAAGAGTATTCTACATAATATTCTCCGACAACATTTGTGTTTACCTGATCTTTAACTGAAATATGGAAGACTTCATCATCTAAAAAATTAATCGTTTCGATCAACTTGTTAGACGAGCTCCCTACTTCAATATTCTCGGTCTCTGTGTTACTATTGATAGAGAAGTACACAAAAAAAAGACCGATTACGATGAGTACTACCAGCATTAAAAGAACACTTAATGCATTCTCCTTTTTCCGGTAGTACGAACGCCGATAATAGTTCTTGCTCATTTCTTTTTTCCTCCTGATTGCTATCTATAATCTCAAATTAACACTATCCATATTCTTTTTCATTTCCTCCTTAATAAATTATTATTTATGGAATAGGATAATTTGTATCATTAATTATACTCTCTTTTTTATGTTAAGTAAATACATATCAAAAAAAATAAAAGCAAAGTAACTTTGCTTTTATTTAGCCATTTTCTAAGAATCTTTTGAATAATTGTTCTCTACATTTTTCTTCAAATTCGTCATTTAATGGTTCTAGTGATATTTTTTCGTTGTATTTTCTTTCTAATGCATATTTAATTATATGATCTGCAACTTCTGGATTTTTTGATAGGAGTGGGCCGTGTAAATATGTTGCTATTACGTTCTTTTTTACAAACCCTTCTGTTAAATCTCCAAATTTATTTCCATTTCCGTATAATACCGTTCCAAAAGTGTCTTGTGTATCATATGTTTGTCCACCATGATTTTCAAATCCTATTACTTTTGTCTCTTTTCCATCTATCATTGTTTCTATTATAATGTTTCCAATACATCTTTTTTCTCTATCTTCAATAGCTTCTGTATAATAGTCAAAAATTTCTAATCCTGGAATAACATTACCTTCAACACCTTTGTAATATTTTCCAAACAATTGGTATGAACCGCATATTAATAAGAAAAATACTCCCTCTTCTACGGCTTTTTTTATTTCATCTTTGTATTTTATTAAATCTTCTGATAATATTTTTTGTTCATTATCGGCTCCACCACCAGAAAATACTATATCATAATCTGAGAAATTTGGTGCCTCATCATCAATTGAATATGTATCTATTTTAGCTATGAACCCTCTTCGCTCGATTCTATATTTTAATACTTTTATATTGCCTACGTCCCCATATAAATCTAAAATATCTGGATATAAATATAAAATTTTAATTTCTTTCATTGTGATTTCCCTCACTTTTTTCTTTGTACTTTAATAATTCATGTCTTGTTGGTTGTATAGATGTGTAATTAGCTATTACATATTTTCTACCATTCGTCTTATATAGTTCTTCTACAGCTTCTTCTATTGTCATACATGGTATTATTTTATCAGCTGGATATCCACTTGTTTTTATTCTAATAGCCATATCATATGGTCTAGTTCCTGCTGTTATCACTCTATCTACATTTTCCATATCTTCAAAATTAATATCCCATATCCATGAAACATCTTTTCCGTCTGCTAAATTATCATTTAAAACAAATAATAATTCCTTGTTTTCTTTATCTTCATTTAATAATCTTAAACTTACATTTGCTCCTGTTGGATTTTTAGCTAAATTAACAACTGTTGGACAACTGCAAATTTCCATTTTTTCTAGTCTACCATTATTAAGTTGAAATTTTTCAACTGTCTTCATAACCGATTCTTCAGGTATTTGATATACTTTTGCAACTGTTGTTGCTGCTGCTAAATTGTATATAGCATATATATTGTTAAATTGTGTTTTATATGTTTTTTCTTCAATTCTAAATGTTTTATTCTCTAAATCGACATCTTCTATCACTTGATATAATTGACTATTTCCATAATAACAATTTGGACATTTGAATTTTCCTATGTGCGCATATTGATAATATTCGTATTGCAATCTTGTATTACAGAATGGACAAAACTTTCCTTCGCCAGCTTCTTTTAACTCTTCTGTTGCGTATTTATATTTGTTAACTCTATAATAATAAATTGTTCTATTTTTCTTATTAGCTTTTCCCAATCTACTTACATTTGGATCGTCTGCATTAAGTATTAATTTTCCTGTGTATGTTTCTAAGAACTTTTGAATTTTTAATATTATTGTTTCTACTTCGCCAGCTCTATCTAATTGATCTCTAAAGAAATCTAAAACAACTAAGCAATCTAATGGAATCATTTTATATAATATAGGCACATAGCTTTCATCTGTTTCAAAAACTAAATAGTCTGCTTTTACTTTTCCTGATAGCGTACAATTTTTTATTAAAACTGATAGTATTCCAGTTTCCATATTGTTTCCTTCAGCATTTGTTATTATTGTTTTTCCACTATCTTTTAATATCTGTCCTATGCAATTATTTGTCATTGTTTTTCCGTTTGTTCCTGTTGTAGCTATTATTTTTCCATCTATTTTAAAATACTTAAATATGTTTGGATTCATTTTATAAGCAAATTTTCCAGGTAAATTTCCACCGTTTTTTCCAAATAACTTTAGTATTAAACACAATATTTTTGTTATTAGTATTGTTATAACGTTTCTCATTATTTCCTCCCATATAACCAGGATTTTTATTTATTTTGATTATATTTTTATTATTAATAAAGACGTGGACATTGCTTTATGAATGTCCACAATTTATCTCGTTTAGATTATATTTCTAATATATACGTATGTCAATGATGTTGTTGGAATATTAGATGTATGTTTTCTTAAAGCTGTTGCAATATTGGCTGAACTTGTTTTCCTTCAAGGGCATGTTCTAGCGCTGGAATTATATATTTGCTATCATATACTATTGAACGTGGTTTACTTATTGGATTATCTTGCTTAAATGGTACGAAATAATAGTTTCTCATATTCAACAATTTACCAATATTTATTGCATTTCCACTTAGTCCGTTGTTTGTTGATGGTGCAATTACCAGTGGATTTTCATTTCTTAAATGTGATTTGGCAGCCATTGTTGCAGGTGTGTCTATAATATCATTTGCTAATTTAGCCATTGTATTTCCTGATGCGGGAGCTATTATCATTATATCTGTTAAGTGTTTAGGGCCTATTGGCTCTGCTCCTTGAATTGTGTGTATGATTTTATTTTCTGTAATTTTTTCTATTTCTTCTATAAAATCTTTTGCCTCTCCAAATTTTGTATCTAGTGTATATGAGTTATATGACATTACTGGAATAATTATCGCATTTTGTTTTTTTATTTCCTTCATTTGTTCTATGCTTTTTCTAAATGTACAAAATGATCCTGTAAATACATATCCTATCTTTTTTCCTTCTAAAGTCAATTACATAACCTCCTTTTATAACATCTTATGAAATTATGTTAAGTTTTGATATATTATTTAATAAAAGCATTGAAAATTGAAGGTTTTAAGTGTGATTGAACTTTTTGATCGTCAGTTTATTCAGATTCAGGCAATTGGTTTTCTTCGTGGTTCCTCTATTGCAAATACTTTCTACTTCTTGGATGAAGTACAGAATGTTAAACCGGAAATCATGAAGGACATTATCACTCGTCTGGCTCGTGGATCAAAATTAATCTTGGCTGGTGACCCAACTCAGGTTAATGCTCCAGGATTGAATGAGAGACGTAATGGCTTAGTATATGCATCAGAGAAGTTCAAAGATATTGCTCGTTGCTGGCAGATTGAACTTGATAGTCAGAAAACTATTAGATCTGAGCTGGCTAAAATCGCTCAGGAAATTCTGTAACCTTGTAACAATGTTATTTTAATGAATTAAAGACTCTTAAAAGCCCTCAAGCTTTGTGCTTGGGGGCTTTTCCTATTTTTTATCCTAATCATTGCGTGGTAATCCATCATATATCCATGTATTTAACCATTCCGTTGATTTTATATATTTTACACTAACCGGCATACCTGAATACACTGGATAAAAATATATGAAAAATGCTAGAAATATAGTTGACAATACAGGTATTAAGTAATCTATTTTTTTCCATTTTTGTGCTAATTTGCTGATGGCAAATACTATTGTTAACATCATGAATGGTAGCGTTATGAAATAATGATATATGAACATTACTCTTCCTATAAAAGCATATGGAAGCCATGTACATAGTATCATTACCAACAAAATTGCTCCCTCTCTACTTCTTTTTACAACTGAGTATATTAATGTAAATATCGCAGTGGCTATTGATAACCACCAAATTGCAGGATTTCCCATACATGCTATTGTTCCTATTGTTTCACTATCTGGTCTTGATACATAATACCACATTGGTCTAATCATTACTGGCCATTCATACCATTTGCTTGTATATGGGTGTGTTGCTTTTAATTTTGAATGATAATTATACATTGCTTGCTGATATTCAAAAAATGATTTTACGTCAGTTATTCTTACTGTCCTTGATTTTTCTGTATCTACGTTTCCTTCTTTGTCATATATTTGAAGGTATGCACTTTCATTTGTATCAGCAATTACTGGAATATATGAAGCAACATATATACAAATTGGTATGATTATAAATGAAATTACTGACCACAATAATATTTTTAGATTAACTTTTCTTATTTTAGTTAAATATAATATTCCCATTGCAAGTCCAACAAATGCTGCTGTCCATTTTACTGATATAGCCATCCCCCAGAATGTACCTGCTATTAACAAGCTCATTTTCTTTTTCTTAAATTCATCATCTTCTGCAAATAAATATTTTAGGAAAAATAAGAATGAAGTTAAGCAAAATAAAACTAACATACTGTCTACTGTACCTATTCTTGTTTGTACAAAATGCATTCCATCTAAAGCCATTATTACTGCTGCAAATAATGCATATCTCTCTCTTTTAAATAATTGCTTGGCTATTAAATATATGACCAATATCATAAATATTCCTGCTATGTTTCCGCATAATCTATATGTAAATGGTGTTGTTCCTAGGAAGTACATAGGAATTGACATGATCAATTTTCCTAATGGCGGATGCACATATTCATATAGCGGTAATTTATTTAATATTTCATATGCTGCTCTTGGAAAATATATTTCATCAAAGTATGAACTATTTTCTATTGAATATGCTTCTGGCACACATTCTTGTTCATCTATTAATTTATCTGAGTTTTCATTTATTGCTTTAATAGGTATTTCTTTTTCATCTGCATCATACAGTTTTATTTCACCTATTGCTGTTGTATCTAAATTTGATTCTAACATTATGTACTTACTTTTGGTTCCATTATAATTTATAGAAAATTTTATCCATCTAAAAACATTCGAATAATCTAAGTTTAGATATGTATCATAAACATATTTATCATAATTTTTGTAATCATCCGTGTAAAATATAGAAATATTTGATTCTGCATATCCTGAATATAACATTATTTTGTCAGGAACTTGATTAGATTCTATTTCAAATATTACTTGTTCACTTTTCTTCATACTTGGGTATGTTTGAGGATTCGAATTATCTCCTAATTTATAAAAAGAAACGATTGTGTAAATTAATAAAATTGCTAATAAGATAATTGTTGCTGGTTTTACATTTTTTATTTTTTTCATTTTTCCCCCTAATACAAGTTATGTAATAAAATAAAGAGCCTCACTAGATATGTGAAGCCCTTTTATAAATTGCTATTTTAATCTTCTTCTTGAAACCCATACACATATTCCTGCAACTATTATTGTCATTGGCACTGCATATATAATCATCATTACAGTTTTTGCTTCTTTATCTGTTGCTGAAAATATTGATGTAGATGATGTTTTTCTTATTGAGTACAATTCTCCTTTATTTGCTGCAAATGCAAATGAATTCATGATTATATTACAATTTGGCTGATAATAAAATATTGCTGCAGTGCTTGAAGTACTTAATTGATTGTCTGAAAATGAACCGGTAGAAGCAAATATAACAGCTCTTGATTCCTCACCTGACTCTACCATTTTATTAAATGATGCAGCTGTTGTATAATAAGATTCATCTGAATTTTTAGTTACTTGTTTTCCTGTTGAAAAATCATAAAGTATAGCATTATTTGATGTTGTTAGTACAGGTGTATATGTTACATTTTGCTCTGCCACTTTATTTGTATCTACTTCTACAATTCCAGTTGCTCTTAAAAGGGGCTTTAATGGATCTTTATGCATTGCTGCTGTTATTTCACTGCTTGAAGACATTTCTGCTTGGATATCGTATTGTGATCCGCTAATCGTATTCTCACTTTGTTCAACTACCACTGCATTTGGTAAAGTAACGCCATACTCATCTAAAACTTTCTGAAAATTTGGAAACTTTTCATCTGCATTTGTATAATTAATGTCATTTGTTATAATAACATCTCCTCCATTTTCAATATACTCACATATTGCATTAGCTTCTTTTTCTGAAAAGTCAGATGATATCCCCATAATAGCCAAGATATCACAATCTTCTGGAATTTCTGGATCAGATATAATATTAATTGTATTAATTTCATAGCATTCATTTGATAGTTCACTGGCTAAATCATATATCCCAGATGTTGTTGTATAATTTGTTCTTCCTTCTACAAAATAAACCTTTGTTGTTTCTTCTGAAGCTAAATTATTAATTGCATTTGTTATTTTTTGCTCTGTTATGTCATTTAAATTCCAATTAGAATCATATGTTGTTAATTCTGTGTCAAATATGTATGAAATTCTACCATCGGATGCAACTCCTACAATTTCCGCATTTTTTTCATCCATACCATAAGTCTCTTTTAAAGTATAATCTTCTGAACTTACTATTTGATATTTTATTTTTTCATTTTCAGCATGATATTGTTTCATTAAATCAACTACTTGAGAGTCTTCTGTAAACTTCCAAACATAGAAAGTTATATCTTTATTTACCGATTTAGCCAATTTCTTAGAAGCATCCGTTAATGTATGCATTTTTCCCTGTGTTAAATCTATTTGAGCTAAATTAATTTGTCTCACGCCAAGATTTATTGCTATATATGCTGCAATTAATATTGCTATTAATAGAATCATTCTAGTTGTATCTTTTATACAATATTCCTTAAAAACTGTAAAAAATGCAGCTACTCTTTCTTTTGGAGTTTTTTTATTTTTTTCTTTTTTCTCTTTTTTTTCTTTTTCACGACTCATTTGTTTTAGAATCTTCTGGCTCTTTTTTTCTTTTTTATCCATTATATATATCTTCCTTTCTAGATCTTAATTCATTATTTTACGCTTTTACGTCTTTGTAAAACTATTATTGTTAGGCTCACAAATAATAAAATAAATGTGACATATCCTACAACTTCTTTTAATGAAATAATTCCTTGTGGAAATTTTTGATACATTTGTACTAATGAAAACATCTCTATAATTCCTTGAAAATTCTGCATGAATGAAATTATTAAGAAAAATCCTATTGATATAACAGCTGCTATTACTTGACTTTCTGTTATTGATGAAACAAACATACCAAATGATATGTACGACATTGCTAGCAACAAAAATCCTATCAATGCAACTAATGGTTCTACTAAGCTAACATTTCCAAAGTGTCTTAATATTCCATAGTAAATAAACATAAATAACATTCCGATTATAACAACTATAGTTGCTGCAAAAAATTTTCCCAAAACTATGCTAACGATGCTTTTAGGTGATGTCATTAATAATTGATCTGTTCCACTCTTTTTTTCCTCTGCAAACATTCTCATTGTTAATATTGGCACAATAAAAGCTAATACTATTGTACTATCCCATATAATATATTCAAAATTTAAAGCACCTTGTATAAATGTATATGCATAAAATACCACACCTAACACAGCTAGAAACAATCCTATAAATACCCATCCTATTGGAGTAAAAAAGTAACTTTTTAATTCTTTTTTAATTATTGCAAACATTATTTCTTTTCCTCCTCTTTTGTTATTTTTAAGAATGCATCTTCAAGTGAAATTTCTTTTTTCTTCATTTCTATTATTGTAATATCTTTATCTACACATTTCTTAAATAATTCTTTTCTGATGTCTTCTGAAACAGTATGTTTCAAAGAATAAACTTTTTCATTTTCTTTTTCTTCAATAAGTTCTATGCTAGTAATTGCTTTTATTTCATTCTTTATTTCTGGTAATTTTGTATTGTTTTCTTCTACTGTAAGTGTTATCTCTGTTTCATCTGGTTTTGCTTCTTCTTCAATATTCTCCATATTGTCTGTTCTTATAATTTTACCTTTGTTTATAATAATAACTTTGTTACACATCTGGCTTATCTCTGCAAGAATGTGTGAACTAATTAAAATCGTATGTTTTTTTCCTAATTCTTTTATTAATGTTCTTATTTCTTTTATTTGAATTGGATCAAGTCCAACTGTTGGTTCATCAAGTATAAGTATTGGAGGGTTTCCAACTAGAGCTCCTGCTAAACTTACCCTTTGTCTGTATCCTCTTGATAAGTTTCTTATTAGTTTTCCTTTAACTTCTTCTAATCCAACTGCTTTTAATACTCTAGCTATTTCATCTTTCTTTTCTTTTCTTTTAACAAGCTTTAAATCTGCCATATAAGAAATGAACTCACTTACTGTTAGTTCTAAATATAGTGGAACATTTTCTGGCATATATCCTATTTGCTTTTTAGCTTGTTTTGCTTTTTGATTAATATCAAAGCCATTTACTATAATTTTTCCAGCAGTTGGTTCGATAAATCCTGTGATCATATTCATTGTTGTACTTTTTCCAGCACCGTTTGGTCCTAAAAATCCAACTACTTCGCCATCTTCGATTTTAAAGCTTATGTTATCAACTGCTATAAAATCATTGTACTTTTTTGTAACATTCTGTAGCTCTATCAATGTTTTTTCCTCCTTTTATTTATTGATTAACCACTTTATTAATCTTTTAGCACATTTTATTATTGAAATATTAAAATAAAATTAAAAATATAGAATTGTTGTTAATTTAGCACATGTATGAAAATGCTGATACCAATGTCTGCTTTTTTCTATATTTTAATTTTTGCAATTAGTGCCTTTATTTTTATACCTTGCTCAGAAAACATTTGCTCATGTTCTGTTCTAATATCTTCAAAAATCATTTCACTATGTAAGTCATGCGTTATTTTTACAATTT